>Ga0123342_1000048_pt1 | contig 118056 bp, 58 predicted proteins | sample Turbeawhitnodule_FD_89960 | JGI IMG/M metagenome (GOLD analysis project Ga0123342, IMG submission 89960) | Root nodule microbial communities of legume samples collected from Mexico - Turtle bean Mexico white nodule | ecosystem: Host-associated > Plants > Roots > Nodule | place: Mexico: Nepantla... | reverse complement strand
TTACCTATATGTAAAGGGGTTTTCCACCTAAAAATTCTGGTATCATTCTCACTTTACTTGTTACTTTAATTTCTCATAATCTTTGGTTGAAATTATCACGCTTCCGCACACGATATCCCTACACTAACATATAACACTTTTTAATCTAATAAAAATTTCAAATACTATACACAACCATAGATCGATAAAAGTCACTCTCTCATACCTGTTTTTCTTACTCTCTAAATCTCAATCTCGTTCCTCTAACTCACTCTCTTAGTCTCATTTCACTCTCCTTACTATCTCAATCTGAGTCTCGTTCCTCTTCCTCCCTCTTTCAATCTCTTTTTACTCTCCTTACTCTCTAAATCTCAATCTTGTTCCTCTTCCTCACTCTCTATGTCTCGTTCTGCTTTCTCACTCCCTCAGTCTCGTTTCACACTCTTGTTTGTTCTCTTAGTCTTTGTCTTGCTTGTTCTCTCGGTCTCATTGTCATTGTCATTGAAACATGATTCATCACTCTCATTCTCTCCTTCTCTCGCTCAAACTCATGTAAGCTTTTCTCCTCCTCTCATACGCTTCTTATCTTGTGCTTCCGTCTCACATTATTGTCAACGAAGATGCTTAAACACAAGTATTTGAATCTGATCTCTAGTATCACAGTCTTCAATTTGTTCTTACAATCAGATAGGGTTTTTTTGTCTTTGACTTTATTTTGTTTTCATTTTCATTTTCACTTTCTTTTTATTTCTCACATTTCAACCTTTGGATTAGTTTTTTTATTTAGTAAGGGTATTACCAAAGCTACTATAGGAGAGAACCAAACAATTAAATACTACACTAAAGATCCCAAACAGAGTCGTAGTCTCAATTATAATAGTATGTGTTCTTTGGTGTAGCACTACAAGAAATTATTTATATAGATACTGATTATTACATACGGATACGAATCCGCATGTAAATTAAGCATTACATACGAATTTAATTCAGTATGTAAATACACATTACATACAGATTTTTTCGTATATAATCCAAAAATAATTACATACGGATTATATACGTATATACAACATTACAGTTTTAATTAAAAAAATAAAAATTCGTTACATACGGATATTATCCGTATATACATTATATATTTAATTTAAAAAATGAAAATAGTTACATACGAATTTTATCCGTATGTAAAATATTATATATTTAAATAAAAACACTAAAAAATTGGAGAGAAGAAATAGTTACATATTCAATTAGGGTTATAGAGAAGGAGAAAGAGAAATAAAGAAGAAAAGAAAATGGAGAGCAGAGTCGTTGTCCCTTACCAGAACCCGTAGAGGAGGAGAGATCGACGACGAGGCCTATGCCGCCTTTCACGGTGGTCGTGATGGGCCTCCCCCAAGACTGTTCCGTCCTCGATCTCACACTACAAGAAAAACACTAAATAGAAACCAATTTTAGAGACAAAAAATAATTAGTTGTTATAGTGACTAAATTAGAAACCATTTTAGAGACTAAAAAAATTATTGGTTTCTAAATTAGTTTCTATTATTGATAAATAGTTTCTAAATTGGTTTCTAATTAGCTACCAAGGTTTTAACTACCAATTATTTAGATTCTAAATTTGGTAGCAAAAACCTTGGTAGCTAATTAGATACCAATTTAGAAACTATTTATCAATAATAGAAACTAATTTAGAAACCAAAAATGTTTTTAGTCTCTAAAATTGTCTATAATTTTAGTCAATATAGTAACTAATTATTTTTTGTTTCTAAAATTAGTTTCTATTCAATGATTTTCTTGTAGTGTCAAGTCTAACTTCGAGATCTACAACGCCATCTTCCACATCCGTATTGACCGCGATAAGATGCCTTCAAATTCAAGAAAAGTGATCCATTGAACAAACCATCCAATTGTTATTCTCTTTTTTTTTTTGTTTTTTATCTTGTATTCATTGAATCATCCTATTCATAATGAGTAGCTAAACTTTATTGTAGTTGGGATTGAATGAATTTGTAACTTCTTTCTACCTCTTGACTCATATATCTATAAGTACATTTAACTTTCAATTCTTGGGTTAGTTTCATGCTTAATGCTTGAGCCTTGAAAAATCTATAATTGTTTTTAGAATTTGAATGTCATTGGAAAATCTATCTCCTTTTTTGAACTAAACTAAACCAAACAAAAGCTACAATTGTTGGCAACAAAGTTGATGCTTTTGGTTTTAACTGTTCTATGCTTAATGTAGATCAATTGAAGTTGCTTAATGTAGGGATCAATTGAAGTTAATTAAGTAATTGATTAATTACTATCAGATTCTCAGTAACTAATTGGTTTAACTGCAATGAAAATGGAAGGTTGAATGTATACTTTACTGTTCAAGTTCATTTAGTTTTTTTGTAAACATTGTGCTTTGATTTGTGCTTTCTATGGAAGTTTAGCTAAAGAATTAATTAATTATCAAATGGTTTACTAATCCCTATGGATATGCTAACTCCTTCTATTAATTGTATTATAATTGACTTTTTCACTTGTCGAGAAAAAAAATTCAAGAAGTTTTTTATCTCATCAACAAATCTAGGAGGTGAACCAATGATGTGATGATAGTTTCTCGATTCAATATTAAAGTTGAGTATCGTGAAATGAACTTAGCTACCTTTTAATTAGATAACATAACTTTTTCAGACAGGAAAATGTCTCCAAATTCAATTCACTTAAAATTTCCAGTTACACAATTATTTTAAAACTTGAAAACTTAGATACAAGTGTTTATATATTTTTAATAATATTTTTTTTTCAATTAGAATTGAGATTTCCCATCATTAATCCTTAACAATATTTAATGCAAACTTTTATTATGTAAGTTATTAAGATAAAATTCTAAGTCTAATTACAAAAGCAAGTAATGAACTCCAAGGTTGATACACATTATACATAGAAGCTCACTTTGAAAGAGTGTGAAATCTTTCTGCAAGAAGATTAGTACTCACTGTTGATCCAAACATCCCTAAGGAGTTCATATCTGACAGGAGATTGGTTGGTAAGTTCTTTGAAGTTGAAGGTGGATTTTGTTGAAACTTTTTGGGATGAGGAAGAAGTCAAGAATATTGAAGACAATGGGGATTTCAATTCATCCAACTCATCATCACTTGTGTGTGACTTCCTAACAATTGATGATCTGTTTCTTCTTAGATGGTGATATTTGCTTCCCATTTCCCCAACAATGATTGCAATGGAAGATGGTGTTGGAGGTGAATACACAATGGGAGCTGCAATGCATGGAAAGTTGTTCACAAGCTCCTTTCCATCTTCCATGTCATTCTGTTCCAAATTCCAAACAAAACTTAGAAAAAAAATCAGATTCCTTTATCAAACAGCTAAACACATGTCAACACTGGTGTTTAATGTTCTTTTAAAAAAATGCAATGAAAAATCAATATAAGAATGAAACTTCAAGTGTACATTACAATCATATTACAATCTTTATATCATATTCACTCCTTTTATATCTATTCCCATGAATACTTGTTTCTTTATATCATATTGAACAGAAGATCCTACGTAGTAAGGCAAAAAGAATTGAAGTGCAAATATGGATATCTAACCTCTGAGTCCAGAGCCTCAAAGACACCAGAGGGAACAGGATCAGAGCAAAGTTCATCTGGGACAAAATTGTGTAGAATCTTCTTGATAAGTGTTGCATTGAGCATAGGGCATACCTTGAGAAACAAGAATCCTTTTAGCATGAATAGTGAAACTATAACAGCATGAAGAAAAGTTCAATTTCATTGCCAAATTAACCTCATTCCTGATGGATGCTGTTAACAGCATATCCTTAGGAAGCATGAGGAGGTCACTTAGAGCATTGAGAAGACTGAAGGGCTTTAAGGATGCAGTTTGTCTTTGTTCATTGTTATCAGTTTCAGCTTTATCTTCAATTGAGTCATCATCATCCATGCCACATAGGTCACTCAACCATCTTGACCAGGTCCCAATCTGACAATGACAGATTGGTGACATAAATGTAAAGAATGTAACAATAAAGATAAGAAATAATAATATAGAGACCTTGTACTAAAAAATGTACATTCACCCTCTAATTCAACAGCTATTCAGGCAATTCCAGACCAAAAATCCAAGTTCATGGCCTAATTTAAAAGCTGCATTTATGTCATAAGCATTCATAAGAGAAGAAAGTAACTTGGTTGGACAAATTATGGGTATGAGTGGATGGTCAAATGTAAAAATTCACAATGCATAGATACATTTATAGACAGACACACATTAAGAAGTTACCACAGTTTTCAGCTGTGCACCAGCTCCAAAGCTTATTTTTGCAGGTGGAATGGGGAGAACCTTGGGATCACTAACAGCGTCAGATACAGGATCAGTTGGTATTTCATCATAAGATTCTCGAAGAATAGCATTGAACATAGCCACATCTAATCTCGCAACACATTGCTCCATTATCTATATTCAGTTCTAAAACATGTAAACAAATTGCTAAAAGCAATATGATGAAAACTTTGGTTTGTTTTAACACAGATTGTGAAACTATTTAATTAGACTGACCAATCTAGAAAGCATAGGCAAACAGCCACACTCATTCCCTCCAGCTCGAATAGGACAGATCCTTTCACAGGCTTCCCTAAAAGCATTCTTCCAAATATATAGAGACAAGTTACCCTGCTCTTGATCACATGAGCTAGAAGTCCTTCTGTAGCTTTTTCTTGAGTCTGAAACCACTTCTTTGCTGTTGAACTTTGTGTGTTGCATATGTGGAATCAAAATCTGGGCATTGACAAAGAAGGATTCATGTTAGATTACAATGGAATTTTGTGTAATTTAATCATCAACAAATAGATATCTGTTGTAGGATTGTTCAAGGGGAGGATATGATTAAGGCATTACCTGCCACCAGATAGATTCTATAATGCGAGTGAAGATCCATGCTTCCACCTTTTCCAGTGCTGATATGAGTACCTGGGGATCATCCCAGTTACCAAAACCTCCATATCCTAATGCTGTATTTTCATTTTTTCTGGGGTGTAACCCATTCACCCTCAGTGAGGCTGTTATCTTGCCATGCCCCTCCTCCTCAGTTTTCCTTCTCCTACCAGATCCTGCAGGATTTGACGGATCTTTGACGGTTCGACTTATAATTGTTCTCAACGCTACAGTATTAGACAGCCAAAAGGTCAACCTGTAGTCATGCAAGAAGAGGTCAATCAGCTGGCACAGTTCATGAGAAACTACAGTTTCCATCATAGGCAACAAAATTCATCAGAACATCACTTGAACAAACTCTAAACGTTAATAATCTAACCCGTCTATGTCAGGAGTTTTGTGCTGGATTTCTACTTCATTATTTGAAAATAAATTTTAGTTTTAGTCCATTCTCATCTTAGAATGTATTTTGATAGCAATGTATCACATGTGGGAACTATTCTCTGTGACTCAGCTTCTTGTTTCCTGAATTAACAAATTAAGAACAATCAATTTTGTTTTACAAAAGATATTACAACATTTCATGATGGTGCAGCTTGTGATTCTTATGAAGCTCGGGCCTCTTAAATTATGTGTTGGTGTCGGACACATGTATCGAACACCAATACATACAACACTTATATGACATGTATTGGTGAAGTGTATAATTCAAAAAAATATCTCTTTAGGTCTTTTGACAATTCTAATACGGTTCCAACACAATTTTAAAAAGAACAAATACAGTAATTTTCTAAAAACTCAAATTTATTGGATAAGTTTTTATTATGATTATAGAAATAAGGAACAAATCATTTTGAACCAGCCAAGGAAAACATCTTTTTGTCATAAAGAAAAAACCAAGTCATACTTGATCACGTAAATTTTGATTGTGAATTTATATAATTCATACTGATATAATATATAGATTTTTGTCCTCATGTTTTACACTTTAAAGATTACAGTGTCCATGTCCAGTGTCAGTATCCCTCACACAATGTTAATTTTCAGTGATAGGATATTGGGAAAAATCTTAGAATAAAATGGAGTAAGAATAGGGCTCAAATGTACCTTGGGACATCATTTCCACATGCCTTTGTAACAAGTACTAATCCTGAAACAGAACTTTTAGCTGCCCCAGCCCTTCTTCCTTGAAATTTTTCTTTACAAGCATGAAGATAGAGCCTGGAAAGGCGCCGTGCTGGGGCATGAACTTTACTTGTGGAGTTTCCATGCTCAGAAACTACTGAATATAAAGCAGACTCAACTGCAGCTGCTTCCCTTAACTCTCCTTCAAGCATCTTTATCTTCTTCTCCAACTGCTCAACTTTTCCATCTGAAGTACCATTTCTTGCTTCCTTTGTATGAATCTTAGAATCTCTTCTTTCATTGCTTCTGTTCCCTCCACTGTTTTTTGAATGTCCAAGAATGCCATTTTCATTTAATTCAACTTGATGATTGCTACCAAGCGATCCAGTATTCCGGGCAATGTCTGCTGGTATCCTCACAGACTTGATGTTCTTTAGTCTTTCACTTTTGAGAATATTTTCCTGCATAGCAATATTTGACCCTCCAAAAGAATATGTATTGCTATCCATTGAAGCTTGATCCTTGCCATCTTGTGCTTCTAATATTTCATCCTTTATGCAGTTTTGACTATCCAAAGCATAATTTTCATTTCCACTCATGTCCTCCACAGAATCATGGCGAACTTTATCACCTCCACTCTCCTTCATAGAATATTTGTCAGCTTCTGTAGATCTCCCATTTAATTTGTCATCATATTCAGTTGCATCACAGTTTTCAAAGCCAGGATTTTTGCCAGTGAATTGAGCTCTATCTTGAGATGATGTTTGTTTTGAATAAATGCCAAAAGTACTTCCGTTTGTGTTTCTTTTGACATCTGCAACTATATTTCTGTAGTTAGCAAGCTTTTCTTGAAAACTCTGATCCAAAGTTTCATGGCCACTGCTTCTTGTGTTGCTCCTCGTAATAGAAGATACATCCAATGATGACATGTAAGAACTCCTCTCAAGCTTCTGGTGTGTATCTTGTTGCATCATATTCATGTTTCCAAACCTTGTTTCGGAGGCAAAGGTATGTTCCATGGCATTCACACCAGTGTTCCTAGTTGCTTCATTCTGCAATTCAATTGAAATTACTATGTTTCTTTCAGAGGAATTTCTTGATATATTCATTATACCACAGACAAGAAAACCACCTCAGAAATTTATCACACTATTGATGAAAAATATGATTGTTACTACTTTTTATAGATAAGATTGAGGCATTTATAATTCGATTTCACTAGGTCCATCCACCCTGCTGATGGCAAGTTATAAACCTCGTTCAAAAGTTGCAATGGTATATTCTATATGTCAGAGCTAGGCTCATCTATTTGACCTAAAAGCTTGCAATATCAGCATATAAAATATCAAAATTCTGGTTCATGAAGTGGGACTGAGAAGTATTTAAGGAACTCTCCTTTCTATATGGGTACATTTTATAGGACCATGTGTTTTAATCTTAAGCTTCTAGGTGAATACAAATGAATGATTCTATATTACATTTCTAACACTATCAAAAGAAATCATAAGCAATTACCTTTATTAATTTCAGCAAGGTAAACCCTCTGGAGTCAAGGGAAGGAGAAGCTGCAGCTGTAGACGAATGTGAGGAGACATCATCATCAGTAAAAGAGGTAATTTCAGCTTCTTCAGCATACTCTTCATTCATGAGTGTTGATACTGATTCACCACCATTATTTTCCTTGGATGAGGAACTAGCTCGATTCCTCTCAAGAGGCTGAATTTTAAGGAACAGAAGTGGCTGTTCTGTGTTCCTGTAACTCCTCTTGCAGTTCATAGGAACACTAGTGATCAAGGACTCTTTAAGTGTCCCATATTCTGCCAAGTCTATGATTGCAGTTCCCAACAACTGACCCTTAATAGTCCTATCTCTTCGTGGCTCATACAAGTTGAACTCCAAGCAATTCTTTTGGAACACATCAGTGTCACCACTTCTTACAGACATATCCCTCAACAAAGTTACATGTAGCCTAAATGACTCATTAAATTCGATTCTTCCTTCACCTATAACTGAACCAAGAGAAGGAGCAGCAAGAGCAGTAGAACCTGATGCACATTCACCATTCTTCCATTCTATCAACACGGATCGCAGGGATCTTAGAGATTGTGATGGGGGCCAAGGCTTAATCTCCTGAATGTGAATGAGGAAATCAATTTGAACTGTGAAACCTCTCCTGTTCTTTCCTCTCATGCCTAGAACCATAGCTTCTAAGGTGATGGATTTGACTTGGTTGAATGAGTACACCAATCACCAGCCCTCTGAAGCAAATCCAGCTTGAGAACTCAAAATGATTTTACAAACTGCACATATTTTTAATGCAACAAGAACAGCTAGTGAAGTGTGAATTTAATTAATAAACACATGCACAGAAGTTCTTAACTCATGAGTAGAAGGATCATATTTACAAAGTGATCAAGATAATCCAGAAAAAAAAGAGAGTAGGGTGTACAAATGGAAAGGACCTAAAACCAAGAAGAAAACTAATAATGTGGACCACTGAATCCAGTTACAAGTTAGATACACAACATGACAACATAAAAGTCATTAAAATTTTACAGATAAAATTTAAAAAAAAATTAAAGAATAGCCAGCGGCAATATGAATGGGGAGATCAATTTGAACTGCGACACGTCTACTGTTCTTTATTGTCATGCCTAGAACCATAAGGCCATGGATCTCATCAGAAGAACTATTAAAGGACATAGATAAAAGCTTCTAGACCCTTTAATGCAGAATAATCACAAGAAAATCCAACTTGAGAACTCAATAAATTCACAAACTAATTCGACATAACTTCAATGCAACACAGAACACCCTCTGAAGTGTGCACTTCAATATGCCCCAGAGGATACAAATGAGAAGGAGCTAAAGCCAAGAAAAACATTAATAATGTGGACCACTGAATCTAGTCACAAGTTAAATACACAACTTAAAAGTCATTAATTCTTTTACAGATAAAAAAATGCATTAAAGAAGACCCATAGTGCTGTAATTTAGACCTTAATTACCTGGAAAAACAGTGGTTGGTAGAGGCATTGAAAGAATCAAAAAGCTGCAAGCAAACTGAAATGGGGTCACAGTATTTCTGAAACCATGAGATATATGAATGTAGTTTTTCTTTCTAATGTTTCTATTTTGTTCTGACACTCTTGTTTCTGGTTTCACTTTTAGTTGCTGCTTGTGAAGCACACTAACTCACTAGAATATTTATATATATATATATATATATATATTATACATAAATATAATATTGCAGCATCGAAGCAAAGGATAATTTCCATGTTAAAGTGATTTTAAAAAAGAATTCAAAAGTTGGCATGCTAAGTTACCAAGAATATGTAATTCATTTGGTAAGGCTGATCAAAGGGATTGTTTGGTGTAAACTAATGAAATGACCAGGCTCCTTGATGGTGATGCCTCACCAGAATCAAGCAACTTTTTCATCAAACGTTTGAGTAAATGGGCACCAGAATGTTTATGATGTGTTGTGTATGGAAACGTATTCCAAATAGAAAATCACTCTACTGATTGAAGATGTATTACCACAGTTTTCACAGCCTAACTAATTTAAAGCATAAAATATGTTAAAAGAAAACTGTTGAAAATACATTTTACAACATGCTCCAAACACACCATTTTTTATTCAGATTTCTAGAGTATAAAAGTTTTTTTTTTAAAAAACTCTTTTGAAAAGAAGTAAGATTCAAAATTAGGTGTGTTTTTCAATAAATTTCAGTTAATAAAAAATGTAACATTGGTAACATACTAACGTAAATTTTACCCACATATGAGAAATTAATATATATATATATATATATTAAAATTATATTGATAACATTCTCCTTTTGAAATAAATTGTATTCGTAAAATTAAAATAAATGTGTCAAACGAGAAGCAAGACTTCAAATAATTTTTTATTTTCGATAAATTTTAATCAATAATAAAAGATAAATTCAAAGGAATATACTGATAACATTTTGAATAAATTGTATCCGCACGTATAAAATAAAAATAAAAATTAATACACTAAAAAAATTCAAGATTCAAAGTAACTTATGATTTTTAGTCAATTTTAATTAATAATAAAAGATATATCCTAAAGAATTTACCTTATGAATAAATTGTATTGTGTGTTCTCTTGTATGTTTTTCATTTAATATTTTTATTAGTATTTGAAATTCATTTATGTTATTTATCGAATATAAAATGTGTTAAAAACAGTTGGGAAGAAAAAAATTCCACAGTAGCATTTGCATTGTTAAAATAGGTAAAGATAAAAAAAATATAGGATAAAAAAAAAACATATGGACTAAATAAAGGAGATATATCTCAGACTTAATAAATTAAGAACGTTGTTAAAAAAAGGCTTACTACATAATTATACCCTTAAACACTTGTTAAGGATGTATGGTGTAATTTATGATAAAAAAAATTATTAAAATATTATAAATAAATAAAGATAAAAATGTATTTTTATTTATTCATATCTATTATTTTATCAATTTCCCATACATATAATTTGTCTGAGAGTGTTTTCTCTAATATATCTATGTTTATCCAAGTTTAAAAAAAGAGATAACATTATGAGTAGAAACTTTTATTAAAAAAAAAGGAAGAAACAAATTAGTGTTGTTAGTATCTTTTGTAGTAAATGAAATGTGGATAACTTTTTTTTTTGTTTCTATATTAAAATTATATTTTATGCTGTATTGTTAATGATTATTGGAAGGAATTTTTAAAGTTAATTAAATAAGAAATTTTGATTTATCTCCATGTTGGAATTATATACATATGGAGAGGAGAATCATTAGAATTAAGAATAGAAATATGTGTTAAATAAATGTTTGAAGAAAGAATTATTATGTTTATAAGAAAATGTTATGTGAGAATTAAATGGAAAAGTTAAATATTAAGGAAGAGAAAAGTTATATATCAAAATAAATCAAAGAAGAGTTTATCATTTGAGTACCAAAGTTATGAATACATTATAAAAGAACATAGATAATGTCTTGTGATGCAGAAGAATATTATTAATTATCACTCAATTTTATTGATGTTTAGTGTCATTTTTCTATCATTACTAATTTATTTTTGTTCATATATGAGTTTTCATAATTCATTAAACTTTTTTATATCATTTCTCATTTATTTTAAGTGTTTTGGTTGATAATTCAATATCAGATTACAAATAAAAAGAGAAATAATTTTTGAATAAATTGTGGTTCTCACGTCAAGAAATGGAACAATTTTAAAATTACATTATTTTACATCACAAATGTAACGTCTTTTACAATGCAATTTTAAAATTACACTATCTCTTTATGTGAGGTACACATTTCAGTAAAAAAATTATTTCTTTCTAGTTATAAACTGGTATATGTCTATCAACATATCAACATTTTTTTTAATATTTTCTAAGTTAATCTGTTTATTTTTTTTTTATGATTCATTCTTTTAATTATTTGAGTATTTATGTGGTTTCTCATCTAATATCTAATATTTGCATAAATTTATTCAATAGCACTTACAAATTTGAGTTTTTTTTTGTTTTTGTTTTCTTTAATTGTAATTTATTATTTTATTTTCTCTTAATTATTTCTCAAAACTAGTTAAAATTTAAGTATATTTTAAAAATTGTGTTTTTCTTATAAATAAAATAAGAATAGAGAAAGTATTTTAATCTTATTTTTAGTTTCTACCATTAAAATTATAGAAACTAGAAATAATATGTATGAAAACTAAAAAATATATTTAAATATAGGTTTTAAAAGGTAGAATGAATAAAGATGTTCAACTGAATAATCCAATCAACTAACAAGAGCAATTTATACAAAAAAAATATTTTAAATTTTCTTAAATCTATTTATTTATAATAATATCTATTAGTTGTTGGCATGTAAATATCACAAAAATTGTATATGTTGTGAGTGTGTTATGGTTGCATGACATAGATGTTACACATCGTATGTAATGGTGTTAGTTACTCTACCAATGAAAAAAACATATATGAAGGCGCGTGAAGAATACGCCACACCAACACGCAACTTCATGCGTCGTTTTTACGTAATTTTCAATGAGGCAAAAGTACAGTTTTCAAAGCTATTGTAATTTCTTTTACATTTTATTATTATTGTATATTTTAAAATTTATTGAATATTTAACAATATATATTGATATATCACAAAAAGTACATTTAAAAGACTGAAATATCGTCATTTTATTAGCATTTTTTAAATGACAGTCATTTTAATCCTTTATTTACTAACTAATTTTTATTCATTAAATATGTAGCAATAAATCAACATATTAAATAATTTAAATAGATGAAAGCACGTCATTTTGCTTCCGCCATTTTTTAAAGGCTTCTTCTTCCTGCGTTTTTCTTCTTACACCCCAACAATTTTCTAAATCTTGAAACTGGCCTTAACTTTTTATTTGAAAAAAGGGCATTGTGGTTACCAAAAATCGGGATCTGAAAGTGTGCTACGAATTCATCAATCCAGAACTGAATATTTTTTTTTGGATGAGGGAATGTTCTGGAAGCAAATTTTTCATAAATCATTGATTTCGGATTGTTGAATCCGGAAGCCTAATTCTGTTACGAATTGGTGGATCCGAAATGTTTTTTTCTTAATTATGGATTTATGAATCTGGAATGCAAATTTCTGTTACAGATTGCTGGATTTGGAATGCTTTTTTTGAATAATGGATTTTTTTAATGTGAAATGCATATTTTGAATTACAGATTGGTGAATCTGAAATTTTACCGGAAGTGCCAATTCGAAAATTTTCTGGATTCCATAACCCAGAATGCAAAAAAATAAATACAGTTCAAATGCATTTTAGGGTTTTTAAAAAATAATAGGGACAGTTTGGTCTTTGCATAACATTGTGGGGGTGCAGGAAGAAAAAATGTAGAGGTGAAGGGAGAAACTGCCCTTTTTAAAACAAGGCTATTTTAATTGTTTTATTTTTTTAAAAAAGTGTTAGTAGAAATACATTAAGCATTTGAAGAATTGAAATATGTATAAAAATAAAAATATAAAACTTAAATAAGAAATTTTAAAATAACAATAGATGAACAATAAAATTAAAAAGTGACATTAGTTAAATATAATATGTGAAAATAAATTTCAGATCTAATAACAATGTGTGTAGATGAGAAATCATTTGCATTTATGAGTGGAAATATGGACTATTAGTTCATTTTATATTGGTTTGCTTTGTATTTGGTTCGAAAAATATGGGTTGGATTGACCCACCTTGTATAAGTAATATAGACTAATTTTGTTGGTCCATCCTACATATAGATTGACCTGTAGTATGCATGAGAAATATATTTTAAAGAAAATTAAAATTTCATTATTATAAAAGAAAACAAAACAAAAACTTGTTGGTGTTGATGTTGAAAAATTAGAATTTCATTAATCATCAAGTCTTTTATAACTATAAAAAACAAAACTCCTATAACATATTAGCATTCAATTCAACCAAAATAACATGAACACTTATTGAATTACAATTTAGAGCTTTTATACCATGACTTTGAGGTTCCAACAACCGCATCACCACATCAAACACAATCAATTAAAAAACATCATTGTTTTTCCATTTCAAAAATATTAGATACAACCTTAAAAAACTTTCATCTTCCACTTTTTATAATTATAATTTTCCCCATCATATACATTCATTTAAATAATAAAAAATAATTAATTAATTTAAAATAAAAATAGGATCAATTAAAATAATTGAATTATCCTAAAAAAATGCACGCTTCCAACTATATTTTTAGGAAAAGATGACTTTTATACTTTTTAAGGATTCAAGAACCAATGCTAAATGCATATTCTCATGCAACTATGGTTATATGGGTGATCAACAAATTTCTAACCATTAAAGCAAGATCTAAAAAGCATTAAGTGTTATTTTTCCACCATTCCAACACATCCATTACTCAAAATAGTCAAAAATCCAAAGTTGGTTCATCTAAATAAGTGTCAAGTTGTGTCTTTCCAACTTTATTAGTTACCTGAAGCTTGCACTTTTTAATTCCTATTATGATGTAATAAGTTAATAACATATATAATGGAGAAGTGAAGTAAATACTAGAAATTAATTAAAAAGTACAATAAAGTAAGCAACTTACATAAAAAAAAAGGCTTGTTTTAGAAGTAACGAGGATGGAGATTGTCCTTCCTTACGCTTTTGAACACTTAATAATGTTGTCAAACATTTGTTAGAATATTCGGCAAAAAGTTTGTATAATTTTTTCTTGATTTCTTCCAATTTCAACTTTGAAGTAAGTAAATCCGTTTTTTCAAAGTAAAAAACCCAATGTTTCTAACTTCATTCATAGGTCTAAAATTGCACAAAAAATGCAAGTACAATACTATATTTATTCTAATATTTCTCAAATTTGATTATCATCAATTCAGTCATGTTCTTAATTAGTGCATCCTCATCTTTCACATTTTCCATCAACAAATATTGAATTTTCCAAACTTGTAAAATAATACAAGTTGGAAGTATGATAACTAGTAGCAGAAATCAAGGTAAGGATAGAATAAAAGGGTAACAAGAACCTACAAATTTTTTCAACTCTCTCCCACTCTTCCTTCAAAGGGAAATATTTATAAAATTCATCATCCAAGTGCAAGCTTCCAAAAACACATTGATATTTAAGAGCATTTTTAAGCATCAAGTAAGTTGAGTTCCATCTTATAGGGACATCAAGTCAAAATCCACATGATGCATCAATAATACTAAAACTTTCAATACATTATTTGAATTATACCATTCTACTCTCTCAACCCCTCACATATTTGATGTTATTTCTAATTTGGTCTAAAGCATCACCAAACACCTTTAATCCTTTTTGAACAATTAAATTTAATATTGTGCACAACAATGAACATGAAAGAATTGATAGCCACATATCATACCATTTTGTAAAAGAAGTTAACTTCTTAAAGTATTTTGGAGATCAACATTAGCATAATCATTATCCAAAGTGATACAAAACACATGTTTCTCTAGTCCCCAATCTTGTTAAAAAAAATTTCTTAGACAACTCAAAACTTGTGTGAGGGGGAGGGACATGAAAAAAGTTGTGTAGCTTGCTATTTAACTTCCAATTCAAGTCAACAAAATGGACAATCAATGATATGAAACTCTCAATATTAATAGATGTCCATAAATCAGAAGCTAAGCATATCCTATTAGGAATGGAAGCAAGCAATTCCGTAAGCATCATCTTTTCTTTCATATACATTCTTCCAATATCAACCTTAATTTCTATAAACCATAATTGCATCAAGACAAAAGTAGTTTATCCAAGTCTCAAGTTCAAGATACTTAACAAATTTGTAAAACAAATTGTCCTAATAATTATATTAGACAACAATTCATGATGTACAGTTTGATCTATCTTTCCCTTCAAATTTTCTTGCATATCTAAAATCATTCTACCCACATGTTTAGTTTTTTTTTATCACATTCCATAACATGATGATTTTAATGAGAAGTACCATATTTTCTTCCCTTAGTTACATATATTTGTTGCAACTATTGTACCTTACCCTTTCTTTTCCATCCTTACCAACCCCGATCATAGTAAAATACATATAACAATCGGATGTGCTAGCCTTATCCTTTTTTTTTTTTAGGTTTAACAGTTTTAGATTGTTTTTCAATATCATCTTCCTCGATTTCATGTTCACAAAGGAACATGTTAATACCCTCCTCATCCATTCCAATTTTCAAATTAAAATCAAGATAATTAATAAAACACACCTAAAATTTCGTAGGCCACCTAAAACATAAACTACACTTTTTAAATATTAAAAGTAAAACCATTTTTTAATAAAACTACAAAAACATAAAAGATACTTACTAAAAATGTATCTAAGCATAAGCATTAATACAACTAGATATATAAAAGAGATAAATGTATAGATTATCAATACCTAATCTTGTATTGTGCCTTTGAGGTGGTAAATCACTAGGTTCAAAAAGCCTTTTTCATCCATAGTAGACATTGAATGAGTAGTTAGACATTCTTCTTTAGTTAGTTGGTCGCCTGTATACAAAGTACAAAATTTCAAAGCTACATTAATAACATCTAACTTTCACGCAGTGTCATCTTCATAGCATTGTATATGTTGACAGCGAAGATTTTAGGAAAAGAGCAATAAAGTATTGTGACACTAATAATAATAAGTAATTATTTATAAATAAACACATTTTAAAAAAACATTCAAAGTCTTATGAAATCCAAAACCATTCACTTTATGAAATAAGTCTTGATTTGAGTCTTTGTAAATATTCTGCATATTCCTATAAATTATGGTATTTCTTTATTTTCAAATGCTCACATCACATTTAGCCATAGTTCTCCTCAAAGTGGTTCCTTTAAAATGTGTGATACTAATAAAAGGAATTTTTTTATTTAGATATGATGATCTTGTGGATAATTCCAATTTGGTTTTAGTAAGATTTTCCAAGCCACGGGAAGATAAGAATGGTGATGGTGGCATGTGATGATTTCATTTAAAATATTTAATAAGAAATTAAAAACAGATTGCTAGGCACAAATAATAATACATAATGTTGATATCTTTGTTTTATTCTATTTGACTTCCACTACGATTCACCGTTTACAAAATAACTATATAGTATTGTATTAATGGGTTGAGGTATGTGTGTAGGTAGAAATTTAAACTCGTACTCACGCAACAAACAAATCCAACCAAAAATACTTTTTATATATGTTCTTACTAGTTTCTTTGTTTGTGTTCCATAGCTAGATTTTGTCTTGTCTTCCATATTTTTGTTTTTTTTATAAATAAATTAATTACTATCATCTCCATTACCGCTAGTATGCTCATTTCAACTGGGTGTTGGATTTTTGTCTAAACAATCTCCCTATTCTTTTATGATTCTTAAAACACTTAAATTAAAACATGATTTTTTTTCAGAAACATTCAATAAACAAGTTTTCGTAAATGAAAATGTTTTTTCAACAACTGTAAGCCCCTTGCCCCATAATGCAACACGCTGACGTGGTTGGGTTGATTACGTGGCAGTGGCATTTTTGTAAAATGAGAAAGGAAAAGGGATTGATTACTTGGCAGGGTCATTTTTGTAAAAAAAGGAAGGCAAAGGAGAAAATTCGAATTTCCAGAAGCGCTCTTCAAATTGCACATTCGTGGTTGAGTGTTTGCTATTGTTTGGAAGAGAGAAATAATGTTTGGAAGAGAGGAACAACGGGAAAGAGTGCTTGGAGCAAACATTGCGAATGGCAACAACGGCAAAGTGCGAAGCTGTAGTGGTTTAGGGTTTAGGTTGCGGTGGTGTGCGAGAGGTTGCGATGGTGTTCGACGAGCTTGCGATTGGAGTGCGAAGGACTTGCAGTCGGAGTGCGAGGAGCGACGAGAAGGTAAGTGAGTTTCTTTTGGGTTTTTTGTCATTTTAGATTTTTGAATGGGTTGTTTGTGCTCGTGGCTTTTGTGGTTTAGGGTTTATTTAGGTTTTTTTTACGTGAGTTGTTTTGTTCTGTGTGTTGTTGTGTTCTTTGATGATTGATATTATTCATGGATTGAAACTTAATCATTGTACATTTGTTTTCATTTGAAGTTTGTATTATTGAGAAACAATATTAAACTTTTGTATAAAAAATATTCAACAAAAAAGAAGATAAAAGATAAAGAGATATCATGAGAGATAAAATAATTTGTGATACAAAGAAAAAATTAATGTTGTAAAAAATAGAAAATGTTATGTGAATATATTATATGAAAAAATAACACAATTTTCAAGTGTCGAATATGAGGAAACTTTTTACTTTGAGAGATCTCATGTTGATTATATGTTGGTAGTTTTTACTTACACAGATCTTATGGTTGAAGAAATTGCCTTTTCATAGTTGGGTATGTGTCTTTTCTCGTTTGTGTTTTGAGTTCGTTTAAGCACATAATAATTGAAGCCTATTCTGAAATTTCAGATGCCACTTTCCTTTCTTATACTAGTAAAACATGACACGAAAAAGAGCCATATATAGGCAACGAATTAAACTTTTCCTCCTAGTATGCAATGCTTGATTCTACCATTTTGCTTCCTCTGTCAAACAAAAAAATGTCACTATTCCACACACCACTCTCACACTCCTTATGTTATTTGGTAATTTTTTTGGCTGTATGTAAAGATTTGTATGTAACGCTCAATTTACATACGGATACGAATCCGTATGTACAATAATTTCTTGTAGTGATATTAGATAGGATATATAATATTTATCATGTTCTTAGATAATATAATCTTTGTGTTATCTTTTATCCTATCATGTCCTGACTATGATATGATAGAATAATTCTCCTATTCTAAAATAATCAATTATTTGGTGCACTGATAAGATATTATTTTCTTATCCTTTTGTATATTAATCATATATTGTCATTGTAGTGTATTTTCTATCATGATGGGAGAGTTAGGTTATAAAGCAACACGATAAGATAGTTAGAATTCTCTTACTCTCAGACCACCTCATCTTCTTTGTGTGTTGACTTTCATTCTCATCACCTTTGTTATAATAGTCACCTCTCCCATGTACATTACCTTCACTATCATTATAATCTTTGTTACAACCATTAAATTAGCATCATCACTTTCATCATTGTTGCCAATTTTTTTTTTTACCAATTTCACCATTTCTGCAATTATTTTCATTTTTTTCATTATTATCATGATCGTTATAATAACAATTACCACCATTTTTACCCATTATCACCATCATCCTCTTTTGTACAATCGTCTCATTATTATTATTATTATTATTATTATTATTATTATTATTGTCATAATCATCATTACCATTATTAATGTTAGACACTATTATCTCACCATCATTCTCGTTATCACCATTAATATTGCTATCACTATCAATGCTAAGTCACCATCATCTCATTATTATCATTAGCCATCACTACTATTACCACCATCACATACACATTGTTATTCAATCTTATAAACACATTGCTATTCAATCTTTTATGTTATACTCACTAAATATAATTAATATTTATTTTACTTTTATCTTTATTACATTTTTATCTTATCTTTGTAGCAAATCATATCACAACTATAAATAAATAATACGAAAATCACTTCCAATTTTTCAGCTTCTCTAAATTCATTATTCTTGTACTTTTATTAAATTTGAATAAGATTTGACTAGTCTCGGTGGCTTTTTTTTAATTTAATTGCAAGTTTGATTTCAAAAACACGATTATAGAACGTTAATTCCGTTTTTAAGTTGGTTAATTTCTTCCATTTTTAAAATTAATAAAAGTGTTCACTATTATTTTTTCTTATGGATAAATCTTTTAAGTTCTCCTTTCCTATTAAAATATATTCAAAAATTGAATTTAATGAATGACTCCATTATGTAAAGTGGTGCATAACACAACCTTTACATTTTTTTTAAGTATATTGTTTTTGGGTTGTTTTTTCTTCATAATGAATGACTCCATTATCTAAACTATCACATGAGAAAGCATCAAACCAAAATCAAAATTAAGCTCAATCGACTATAGGAAAAATCCTTTAATTTTTTTTGTTGCTCTTCACTTTTTCAATAACAAATCATGCAATTTTTTTATATTACTGTTGCTTTATTTTTCCTAGTAATTAATCGTATTAGAAATTTCATACAATTATTTTTTCTCAAATTTGTTGAGAACTAAATTTACAACTTAACACAACAACCACTACTATATCCATTAGAAATATTTTACCCTTGTAACACTTTGAATTTGACCTTCTTAATCCATGGTTACAAACCACAATTTCCACCAAATATCTTCCAAGAACATTCATCCTAAATCAACATTAGTCAAATTCATGATTTACTTCCTAGGGCTAATCCCCTATTTTTAAAAGGTTTGTAAATTCTAACTAAGTCCTAACAAAACTCTAGAAGAAACACAAATAAAGGAATGGGTGAGCATGTTTACAACTATACCTCTATATTTGCATGGTATTTTTACTTATAGATCATTGATTTCTTTATCAACATTGTTGGAGAAGGAATGGAGGAGTTGAGCTCTAGTTGAGTCTCCTACACTACACACTTGACCTGAACAAATCATGTTATGTAGAGTTAATCTGATTTCTGGTCTGCATCTGCTGTGGCTTGCACTTGAGCTGCATACTGTAAGTTCCATAAGACATCCTCAAAAGAGGGACGAAAGGAAGATTCTGGAGATATGCATTTGGTTGTTATTGATATTGCAATTGATAATGACTCTTGAGAGCAAGTGGTCAACACTGTAGGATCCACAATCTTTCTTCTACCATCTTGACTGCCAAAGGATGCCTGTGCTTCACCAATTATAAAACATAAGCTTTTGCATTCAAAATTTACCATTTGTAATAAAGAGTAAAAGGTTTAAATATCAATTTTCCCCATCAAATGGTCTCCATCATCACTTAGTTCATGCATCTTGCATGTCATGTAAGAACTATTTTAAGACCACATGGGACATATACATATGCATAATCAAATTGTTAATAAGAGGTTCAAAAGATCTCTGTTTTTTCTTTCTAAAATATAATAATGTGACTACTTAAAGAGAAAAAACTTAATAAGGTAAATAAATAATAAGATAAGGTAAGTAAGAAGAAAAACAGTGCACTGAATATGATTATATTCATTAAAGTAGGAGTTATATTCATCAAGAAGCAAAAGGCAAATGTTTAAAAAAGTACTAACCTTTTCATTTAGGAAAAATGTTTCACCTTTTTCGCATGCTATAGGTCCAACAAGTGATTCGAACAATATGAATCCAAAATTATAAACATCATCATCTGCTTTTGTCCTTAGGCTACAATAGAAAAAAGAAGAACAATTTGTTCGTTATTCCATCTTTCATGCCATAAAAACATTTATGCATAAATAAGGACATCAAACTTTGGTATTCCATCTATCATACCCTTCACAATGGAATGGATCGTGAAGGGTGTGAAATATGGAAAGTGATAACTTCAAAAAAAATTGGGAAAAGTAGTTGCATTGAGGAGTGAAGTGGCTTCATTCAGGGAAACAAACACACAATATCCTAATATGTGAAGAAATCCTGTTTTGAGTGAAAAACAATCATGGCTTGTTCTTTATGTTAAACTAACAACAAACAACAGCCATGACTTATGGATTGAGTGTGATTCTGTGATGTTATCATGTCATGACAATGGAGTAGTTAAAGAGAGTAGTAGACATTCAATGGAGAAATCGGGTCTAGGTTAGAAGCAAGGTTTTAAATTACAATTACTAAAAAGCTTGATATTGGAAAACTAGTGGAGACATGTGGTTTGGTGCAGTCACAATTGTGGTCACAATTTGTGGATATCTCCAACACTTTAATTTTGTGGCTACATTTTGCAATTTGAGGACCACAATTTAAAACCTTGGCAGGCAGATTTTAAATTTGGTAGAGTGGAAAGAGCATTTGAAATTTATAAAATATAATCCTAACAAAATGTTTATTGAATTGCAGGCTGTTCTGCAAAACTAAACTGAGATTTGGTATCATACCATGGCTTTGATTTCTCACCCTTTGCCTGTACAACACAAAAAAGGCAACAGACTCACTTGAGGATCAATTATAATTATATCAAACAATGGTAAAACTGCAAAATTGGGTTGCCAGGAACATACCTCAAACTTTTCAATTTCTTCTGTGATAATGGACATACCATAGTCACTTAGTTTTGGAATGCAGTGTTCATCAAGCAAGACATTCTTTGTTTTTAGTAGGTTACTAAAGCAGCCAGGTATAACACCAGTATGTAAGAAATGCACTGCCTTGGCAACTCCAATTAAAATTGCCAATCTATCAGACCACTTAAGTGCCTTCCCTACAGAAAATTCTGCATGTTTGAATGAAGGAAGATTAGTGGATTGAAGCCTTCAAGCAGCAAGATGTCATGTCAAAAACAATAGTTGAAAGTCATAATAATACTGATTATAGTAAGAAAAATGAAAAGGTTATGAAGGATTGACAAGACAAGATACACTCATCACATAAAAAATGGTTACAGAAAAAAAAAAATCATGAAACCATATAGATAAGGAGGGAAATAATTGGTGAAACTTGACTCAATAATATGCATGATATCATTTTCCATACTAACCTGACAGATGGGCATGATAATTCCCATTTGGCACATACTCATATACAAGATGAAGTTTGTGGGAATTGGAATCATCTTGTCCTCCACCATCAATACAATGACCCAAAAGGCTAACCAAATTTGGATGATGAAGTTTTGAGAGTAAATCCAGTTTAGCTCTGAGAGTTTGAATTGAGCATTTCTTTGACAGAGGCAAAGACCGTATTGCCACGTAGGATCCATTATCCAGTTTACCTTTGTACATCTGTAATATAGCAGAAGACTTAAAGAGGCATTTGCAGTGAGCATAAAAAATAAGTGTGACAGTTTTTTTATGTTTACACATATACATTTTAAATCACTTGACCTCGTAACAAGGTGTAAAGGTCAAAAATAGTGTAATCTTGACAAGGATTTCAGAAATTGCAACCTTCCAGAAATCTCAAGTAATTATGTCTCCATAAGATGACTTGGTAGAACTGTAGAATTCACCTCAGTGGTTTATTCTCCTTTAAAACCACAAGAATAAGCTATATACACTATTTCAAATAACACTGTAAGTGGTTGAAGTGTACCTTGCCAATGGAGCCTTGACCAATATAAGTTGACAAGTCAAAGTTTTTTGTGGCTTCCTTCAATTCCTCTATTGAAAATTGCCGACAGGTTGGAATAGTTTGTGTCCCTAGCTTCATTGTTTGAGAAATAAATCCTGAAAACAATAGAAATCATGACATTACTATGTTGGAAAACAGCCTTCCCATTTAAAATCTTAAGAATTAACAACAACACATCACTATGGCCAAAGTAACATGTATACTTACTGGCATTTGCTAGGATCTCTGACGGAACTCCTATTGAGGAGTTATCTTGCCCAGTTGTCTTTGTGGAATGATACTTTTTCCATAAGAAGACGCTCGACCCCAAAAGCACAAGAACAAGTACAACAATGATGACCATTACTACAGCTACTTCCCATGTCTTGAAGCTTTTCCATCCAGAGGAAGATTCTTTACAATAGGACCCTCTATACTGGTTCTGAGAATCAACAGATAAACAGTTTCCAGCATATCTAACAACTCTGCTATCAGATGTATTCGCCAAGCAAGAAGGAAGTCCACCGCTTAACTTGTTACGAGAAATGTCCACAAACCCAAGTTTGCTACCACAGTTAAGTTTGTCTGGGAGGGTCCCACTTAGCACATTACTCGCAAGATTCAAATAACTTATTTCTGGTAGAGAAAACAAGGTAGATGGTGGTGTCTTACTGAGGTAATTTGAAGAAAGATCTAGATGTTGAAGCTGATTCAGTTCATGAAACTGATTAGGTATCTCTCCTGAAAACGAGTTATTGCTAAGCAGCACAGTGACCACAGATTTAGGCAACAATGGTAGTTCAGATTCTAAATGGTTTTCTCTTAAATCCAGAACATGTAGGCCAGTGAGAGAACTGAGACCAGGCAAGTCACCAGACAACTCATTGTGGGACAAGGAAATAACTTCAAGTGTCTTAATTTTTCCCAGTGAGGAGGGGAATGAACCCTTTAAACCATTGCTCTTCACACTCAAGATATTCAGATTGGACAGAGAATCAAACGAATCGGGCATAGTGGTGTTAAAATAATTGTCATCAAGGGTCAGTGCATGAAGCTTTACCATTGTGGATATTTTTGGTGGAATGTCTCCAAATAAGAAATTGGAACTCAAGTCCAAAACTTGAAGCAAAGTGAAACTGTGAATCTTATCAGGAAGTGGCCCCCAAATCCCCAAGGACACCAAGCTAAGAACCCTTAAGCTGGTTAACCTTGTCAAAGTGATGAAAAAGGAATCAATGGAGAAATTCATGGATAGAGTCTGATTAGGAACTGCATATCCATTGAACCATGGTGGCTTCAAAGATTTTTCACCCGTAATTTTAAGCTCAGTTACCTCATCATCTTCACATTTAATGCTCAGGTTTGCAGATGGAGAGAGCCAGCACAGGTCCCCCTGGTAATAGTCCAAAATTTGTAAAGAGGAAGGATACTCTAGATAAACTCTTAACTGCAACAAGGCTTGTGTATGAGCAGCTTGTAATTCCTGAGTGTTTGGGATGAAAAAGAACCATGAAAGAACCACAAGATAAAGGGAAAAAAAATGTCTCATTGTACCACCTTGGAACATTACGCATCAGATTTGATGAATGTCCAAAGACTCAAAACAGATCCTTCAAGCTTCAAAGATGCCAAAAGTAGACCACCCTGAAGAAACTTTTGTTGGACAGCAAAGATTCCAAATTGCACTTGCGGTTGCAGTTTCGTCACAATTCTTGAAATTGAAAGAAATTATAGCCAAACAAAGCCAATGCGATGTCAGAGACCCGAAAAACTATAACATTACGGTAGAAATTTGAAGATATTACAGACAAATACAATCAACACAGTCACAATTACAGTCCCAGAGACTCCAAAAGCTTTCGTACAGAATGGCCAAAATCACATTCGCACACCCTTTTTCCAAAACCTTCTCAACGGTTTAAAACACAGCATCATCTCCTTGGGAACATACTATGGAACCAACAAGGAAAAAGAGGGAACTTGGACAGTGTTCACGGAGTTCAGGGAGTAAAAACTCAAACTTTACACCATGGAGGACCTGTTTGGAGAAATAAAGAAGAACCCATTTATTGGTAGGTGGTTGAATGCAGATGGTAACAGAGCAGAACAGAGGAAACAGGACATTGGGAAGTTGAACAATGGAAATGCACAAATTGAGGCTTCAATGAATGGTGAACGTGTGTTGAAGTGGCACAAGTAAAGTAGTTGAAAATGCTAGACTCAGGTGACTGAGAAAGGCATTTATTTAGGTGTTCCAAGTGGCGTTGCTGCCATTAATGGGGTCGGTAACTAGTGGAGAGAAGTTGAAGGACAGAGGAGATAGCAGAGAAGGGTCATAGCTTTAAAAAGATAATGTAGTAACGAATCTATATCCATTAATTACGCATATTTTCTCTCTCCTCATTTTCAAATCACGTTATCACATTAATTACTTACTCTATCCATGGCTTAATTATAACATATTCTCATTAATTCATATTCTTAAAAAAAATTAGTTAAATTAGTTAATACTTTGTACTATTATTTTAAAAAATTATTTCTTATATTTAAAGTTAAAGTACTTATAAGACTTTGGAATGCATAAATACTAGTATTTTCATATTAAATTGAGATCAACTTTATTTATTTTAAATATTTATTTACTTTTTTAATAAAAAAACATACCAATTTATAGAGGATGTTTTCGCAGAGAAACAATTAATGCTCTCTCATAAAAAGAGATAACTTTTAGTTTTGCACGCAACTTAAATTTTATGCAATTTTTGTGTCTTAAATAACGGGCGAGTAGGGTATATTTATATAAATTAAATAATAATAATAAATATATAATTTTTTATAATAATTTATTTTTAATAAATATATTATTTTATATAACATAATTTATTTAAAGAGAAATTATAAATATTATTGATAACTGGGAACATTTGTTAGATTGAATTACTACAATCCGGAATTATAGTTAATTTGGGGCGGAGGAAACATTCATTTTACGTAGAGAAAAGTTTATTTTTAAAAATAAATATCAAAAAAAAAAATTAATGACTCAAAAATTCTGTTTCCTTATTGTTTTTGTTTTCTAATTTAAAAAGTTATTTTTTAGAAAGTAGAAATAAAAAGGAAAGATGGGAAATAAATTTCAGAAAATATGGAAATGGTACTGTATAGGAAATATACGGAAATGTGTAAAATGTAAAAATATAAAACCAAGTACACTTCAGGAGAGAAATAGAATAGGACATTACCTCCAATTAGATATGATGTGACGTCATATGCTTATATATTAAATCAAATAATTCGGATATATATATATATATTTTAATAATTTATTAAATGATATATTTGAAATATTTATAATTTATTTCACTATTTTTTTCAAAAGGCCTATAAAACCTACAAATATAGAATAATCCTATAGGAAAGTTTTACTCAATTCTTATACTCGTTTAAATATTTATAATTATTTATGTATACTGATTTGAGTATTGCAGAATTTTTTATAGATAGATTTTCGCTTGTAACTGATAAATATCATATTTCAGTAATATTTTATATTAAAATATAGATCAGTTACGGATAAAATAGATATAATTCAACCCTTAATTTAGGAATTTAAACTTTTTTACATATTTTGTGATTATAATATGAATAAGAACAATTGATTTTCAAATTTGTGTTAATTTCATGATTATATGGGAAAATGGAATGAAATGGCTAAAGGATAATGAATAATATGAAAAGGAAAAGTTGGAACATTGAAAACTCGTCAAAAACTCGCTCAAACTCGCCCAAGACTTGTTTCAGCGAGTTTGACAACAAAGTTATTTTTTTTATTCTAGTGAAACTTGCTTGAGCAAGCAATATCTCGCTTAAGTGAATTTGACAACAAAGTTTGCTTTTCATTCTTCTGAAGAACTCACTTAGGCAAGTTCACTCTAGAGAAGTTAAGCTTTTTCTCGTCAAACTCGCCCAAACAAGCTATAACTCGCCTAGGGGAAGTCACTTAGCCCAAATCCAACTAGGTTAAATATGAAGCATGAGGCATGACCCTATACATCATTGGGAGAATAGAAGGAGATAGAAGATCCTAGAGGAGGTAGTCGTCAAGGATAAACATCCTGGATCTTCTTTTCTTTCTTTCCATGCTTGTAATGACCAACATGAGTGGTTAATTCTATCATTTGGGATTGAGAATAATTTGTTCAAACTCTTATGTATTGAAATGATATTTAAAGATAAATTTTTTTTATTGATGATTTATATTGTCATTTATTCTTAACACTTGTTTTATCATGATTTTGATCCTTAGATTTAACTGAAAAGTACTTCTAAGCTATGTAGCACAGACACTAACACAAACACAGAAACGACACGCACACGAATACGCAGATACGTATCATCTCTAAAATGTAGGACACGGGGACATAAATCTATATATTATATAATTATGGATTATATAAATTGACAATAAAGATTTATGTACACAAGTATGTTTCATATTTTTTTTACCATAAAGATGTTTTTCATGGCTGGTTCAAAAGGATTTGTTCTTTATTCTTATAATCATAATAAAAATTTATACAAGAAGTCTGAGTTTTTATAAATTAATATATTTTTCCTTTTTAAAATTGTGTTAAAAGCGTGCTAGAATTGTCATAAATCCAACAAATATTTTTTGAATTGGACACTCCACCGATACGTGTCTTACGAGTGTCGTACGAGTGTCGTACGAGTGTCGGTGTCCAATACTTATGTCTGAAACGGACATGTCATTTAAAATGAGTGTTCGAGCCTCATAGTCTAAGCATCTGACCTAAATGATAATGCTTAACATATTTGAATGTTAGGAATAAATTTGAAATGTTAATTGCTATCAACATATGTTCGTGATGATAAGGAGTTTTTATAAATATGCGAGAAATCAGTATTTAGGAGACTCTTTTAATAAGTTTATATGCAAGGAACTGATATAAATGAATTTTATATGAAATCAATATCAATCAAAGATAGAATATTACTTGTTTTTCAAAATACAAAAGAGTGAGAAAGATGAACCCCCATCCCAATTTTCCCAATTGAATCAAACAACTATTTACTTTGCTTTATTTACATTCTTGCAATCTCATACACAACAAACATCAAACAAACTTTTATATATTGTTTTCTATTTAGTGAATATTTTACTTGAATATTCAATTGTTCCTTGTGGGTTCGATATTCGTCCTTACAAATTTATTACTTCTGACACGGTACACTTGTCGTAAAATAGTCATCAGTCATCTTCAACTAACTCAACAATCATTCATTGAAGCAGAGACTCGACTTGCAAGGTGAATCATTCTTCTTCAGCTCAAGAGTTCAGTGTTATTTTATTATAAGAACATTTGGCGCTCATCGTTGAGCCATGTAAAACTTTTCTTGGACCACAAGTCTTATAGTATTAACGAAAAACAAAAATTGTTGTCTCCTCTCCAACAGTCCTAGTGATGAATCCACCAATGGACCCAGCCTTAACAACACAAATCGAGGCTCTTCTTTTAAGAAAAGAACAAGAAAAGTCTACAAAACGCCATAACTAGAATGTAAAGCAAACTTGATAAAGAGCTTAAGTCTTTAAGGGAGCAACATCAAAATGAGTTATTGGTAATACATGAGCAATTCAAACAACTCCTCGATTTGAACAAAACGCACGAGACCGCAATGAACAAGTTGTAGAGTCTCATTCGATTCCTGCCTTTAAGCCTGTTGCTAGCAAAGGATGCCCAACTCGAGACTCTCGGCACCACCACTCGCAAAAAGAGCTAGTGGTTTTATGTCAAAACCTTCTCTAAGAGGGAAACTCGTGGATGATCAACAACTTTTCAAGATGGTTTCGTCTCCCTTATTGAATGAAGCAACGAATCTTACAAGTTTTCATACTTTCACATTCGGCTTCCCAAAATGTGGAAGTGGCCAAGTGTGGAAAAGTACAATGGGACATCAGACCCAGAAGCCACATCAAGTCATATCTTACCCAAGTTAACCTCTTCTCAAAGGATTTAGGAGTACATTGTAGACTCTTTATTACTACCTTAGCAAGACCATTCCTTGAATGGTATTATTTTCTACCATCAACCTTTATTGATTCATTTAACACCTTTTGTACAAGGTTTTTAGCCCGTTTGCCAACTACAAACCTATGGTCGCAACGTCAGCATCTTTTCACAATGTCATACAAGGGAACACTAAGACATTGGAACAATATATGACCCATTTTTTCTAAAGCATTATACATATTCCTGACCTTCATCTAGTTGTGGCTATACATTTGTTATTGGTGGATCTCTATCAGGGGAAATTTCTTAATACTCTTTATGCAGACCCCCCTAACCGATATGGATGAATTTTACAATCGGGCAACATGACATATTACCATCGAGGAGAATGAGGATGCAAAAATAAAGATGATAAAAGCCTCAACCGTTCCTGACATCGTTCAAACGTTCAAGAGGAGACTTTAGGACAAATATGAAAATTACACTCCTTTGAATGTGAGTCTAGACATCATCCTACAGGAAGCATGTAATCTCAAATTAGTGTGGCTCCACCACTATCAACAACTCACTCATCTACTAACCAAAGAGGTGCATTTATCATCAGAAGTTGGGCCATACCACAGAGAAATGCTTTAAAGTTTGGGACTTGATTGAGGAGTGTGTACAATAATGAGCTCTTGTACATTTTGTAAAACATGCACAACTGGGAAAGGTCCATTAGGCTAAACAAGGTCGGGGTCGTGGACCTTGGAAAAGAGGTTGAGGAAGAGATTTTTGTGAAGGTTTCCATAGTTGAGGTCAAGGAGGCCACCAAGAACAGGTGACAATGTTTGACACAAACACATCGAACTCTAATTATTCGATACATTTTGGTAGAGGTTGATACTTCCTCAACCTCTTTTCCAAGGTCAAGGATACATCTCTTTCATAGAAGAGATGTATTGAGATGATGAAGAGGTCGACCTTGATCCTCGTACCGAGTCAACGCCTGAGGTTCATGGTCGGGGTTGACGTCAAGGTGGAAGCAATGGTGGAGTTTCACGGAGTACAAGCATTTCACTCTTTTACTTTTTGGAAGGCTTCTGGAAGGCGGCTAGTAAGTCCTTCTTAAGCATTAGGGGCACCTATTTTAGTTGAAAATTATTATAGTCAATGTCTTTCCCCGTTAGGTTTGCATAAAAACAATAAAAATAAGCTTAACTTCAAAAATATTAACTAAGGAAAATCTAAGAATGAGAATCTTATCCAAGAAAAGAGAAATATGATCTTCAATAAAAGGCATGCTAAGGAGATTTTTATTGCTTAAGGACCTTAGGAGGTTCTTTAGGATCTCAATATCTATTATATCCTTGACATTAAAAAGGTATTCGACCCTTTACTTAAACTTGTTAAGCCTTTATCAATACAATGGGAACCAAAAAATATGGTCATGGTAGAAAAAAAGTCTTTTCTAGGGTCTCGGGAAATCTTAAGTTTGAAAAAGCGACTTATAAAGTTTTTGAAGAAAAAGGTATAAATGGAGAACAGTGGACCATGTTGATTACCATTCATAGATACCCAGTGACTTCATAGCCATTTTTTAACTAGTAAAATTACATGAACATGTTTATGGTAGAAGAATTGAAGGTAGTTGCAAAATATTTGAAAGAACTTTAAGAAGGTCCAACTATTAGGATAGTTGACTTAGGGCCACATTCATGGTTGTCAACTAGGGTCACAAGCCTCGGCTATGATAAATACACTCATATTATCGTAACAAATGTTGAAAAGGAAAATAAACTCTTCTATGATTTCCCTAAAAGTGAAGTCAGAAGAGTAAGTAACAACTTCCCCTAAAACCTAAAAATACTCAGGGTCTAAGATCAAAGAAAAATTATCTTTTCTCTTCCTTTTGACAAGGGTAGGCTCAACAACTTCTCGTTCCTCGTGATAAGAAACCTTCCATTTAATAGCCTTAGGTTCCGTAACCACCGTCATCCTCACTAGAGGAACGAAAATAGATGAAGGAAAAGAAACTTCTCTCATGGCATTTCCCTCTTGAAAAGAGTAAGTACGAGTCATTGAAGGATTCTTCTCAATACCAACAACTTCCTTACTAATAAGGGGTTATTCATAGTAGGTTAATAAAAAAGTGAAGAGGAGGAAGCCATTAGGAACGTACCTAGGTGGAGATGGCAGGAAATGACAATTAAGGATGATGAAGAACTTGTAAAAACTTAAGAACCTAAAAAAGATGGAGGGGAAAAAGTAACAAAAGGAAAAAAAAGCTCAATATAAAACAAATAAAATCTTTGAACGTGAAATTGTAACTCTTGGGGAACGTTGATACTTAGGGCAATGGGTCACGAGAAGGCAAAACGTCACATGTCATGAGAAGACAAAACGTTAATTGTCAACATAATGAAACGCTTTGAAAAAATAAAATTCATCATTACTAATAAAAATTTCTCATTAATGCATATTGAAAAATGTTTAAAAGTGCATTATGAGTCACATCATACTTACTAAAGAAGACAAGTCGACCATACAAGAGTCGTGCAAAAGCCAACATCCATAATTATCTCAAAAAAAACTAAATGGGTCAAAACTACGAATTCATTCATCCTTCAAATCAATTCGCCTACACTTTTGTCTTGGCTTTTGAGCTTCGTTTTTTTGGAGTATGAGCTTGGGAGGCTTATGTACCTACCCATATATGACATATATAGAGATATGTGTAATAATATAAAAGTACAATCAAATCAAGTTCAATCCAATAAAATCGGATATTATTTCCAATCAAACCTGATGTGACCGTATAATTTGGATGCTTATATAGTAATAATTGATCAAATCATATAACTCATATGCTTATATAGTAATAATTGATCAAATCATATAACTAAGATACTTATATAGTAATAATTGATTTAATGATATATTTTAAAATATATTTTATTTATTTTATGTATCTTTTCAATATCACAACCTAGACCTACAATAACCTATAAGTATAGAATAATCCTCATATTCTCTAAAATACTTATAATTCTCTATGTTATTGTTGACTTAGATATTGAAAAATGTTGTGCAAGTGAATCTTCCCATATCGACTTTAGCAAACTTAACAATCATTCTTCAAAGCATAAATTCCACTTGCAAGACAAACTCACCATAGGAGTTCATCGATCCGAGAAAGTAAAAGGAGGAAAGAACTACTCTTAATGACATTTTAGCTTTTTGATATGTGCCAAATAGATAAGAAAAACTTGAAATATTTGCGAGTTCTACCTTTCAAAGTTTCTTCTCCTAAACGAAAATATACATAAATATGCAATATTGATTATGACTTCTCATGTTAGTCTGCATTTGTTTTTTTATTTTTTATTTTCGCAAGTAATCATAACAATAACAAATACATTACTTTTGTAAAATATTTTTATTAAAATAGTCTTGATTTTCTCATAAATGAAATTAAATAAAAAATAAATAATAAAATTTAAAGACTTATTAGAAAAAGAGGATTAATATTTAAATAGAAGGTAAAAACATCAATCATTTTAAAACTTTTTATACGACTAAAAGTGCAGTCATTTTTTAAACAATAATTGCAGTCTGAGGTTTCTTCAAATATATATTAATAAAAAAATATAAACTTTTAAAAAAACTATTTAAAATAGTGCCATTTAAGTTCTGTTTTGTAATAAAAATAATAGAATATAATTATTTATTTAGTTTAACAAAAGTTATTTGAGTGGATTTACAGAATAAAATAAAAAAATTGAAATAAAGTTGGACATATTAAAGAGAAAAAGGTTATAATTAAATTGATTTAATTTTTAAAAGTTTAATTTAAGTTTGATGACACATATTTTATATACATATGTATAATCTCATTTCAATTTGTTTATTTTTATTTTAAAACTATATTTGTAGTTCTAATAAATTGAACTTATTGTGTACAATTGTTTTAATTTTATATTTTAATTAATATTTTTTATTCTTTTGGTCATAATTTTTCTATAAATATTTTTTAATGATTTTAATTGCATTAGATTCTATATTTTTAAAATTTCAAAATAATGGTTTATTATATGGTTTAAGTTAATAATTAACTTAAACCTTTGTAATTGAAGTTAATGTGTGCATATATATAATACAATTACAATATAATATTAAATATTTAGAGTTAAATAGTAATTAAAAAACATATATGAATGTTCTATTAAAAATTATCCTAGTTATATTTATAATTATTAAAATATAGTAATAAAATTGTATTACAATTTTTAGTCAAAATATTATGTTTTTTATTTATAAATATAGAAAAAAAGTTGAAATTATAAATATGATGATTACACAAATAAAATTTATAAAATGTATCTTTATTTCATAATCTAACTACTTTTTATAAAACAATGTTAAATAATCTTATAATAACAAAAACATTAAAAAACAATTTGAACTAAACGGTAAAGTATTGGTTTGGTTCACATGTTATGTTGTAAGAAATCAGAACTAAACCAAATTAAATTGCATTTAGTTTAAATATTTTTTAATAAAAGGTCAAACAAAATCCAACTGCTAGCAACCCTAGTTAACACCAAATCTAATAATGCATGTGAAAAAAAAAAAATCAAAACTCACATTAATTATGTGAAGAATCTAAAAGTAACTTTGGCTTAAATTCTATATCTAAATGCTAAAGAATAATTGACAGAGTTATTTAGTGCATTATCATGAAGCTAAACCAAATATATTTAATACCCACTAAATAATTGATAAAAGTCAATCAATAATTTGAACTACTACCTATTTACTTTTTAGCACAAATAGGTTTATGAAAACTTCACCTAAAGTGGTGCCTCAATCTCGAAAATGATAAAATATATCACATCTATACAATGTACATCCCACATTTTAATTATTTATGAGATTTTTTAAGAAAATATTATTTTGACAAACTATACAACAGTAAAAGACATCATACTTATAACAGTAATACAACACAATATAATTTTAAAATAATTTATTGAAAACATATATCTTTCTTTAATTATAATTTAATACATTATCAATTTATAATATTATTGTTTTCTATTGCCCACAAAGTACATTATCTCCTTATAATATTTACTGTTTTCTATTGTCCACAAATTACATTATCTAAGTGAACTTTAAGTCTAACTCAACTCCATAAAACCGGTTCATGGGATGAGGTTTGCACCCACTTATATACAATGAAATATTTTCATTTATAGTCGATACGGAATCTCCAACACATCCCCTCACGTCAAGAGTGACAGTTCGTGTGTGGACAACATATTATAGGTGGTATGATAACGACTCGATAGCGGGTGACACGATAGGCCCAACAAACACTCGCTAGGATAAGCTTTAAATGACTATGATATCATATTATGAAGTAGACTTTTGGTCTAACTCAACCTCATAAAACCGACTTATGAAATGATATTTTCACTCAGTTATATATAATAAAATATTCTCATCTTATCTCTAGTCGACGTGGAATCTCGAAATATATAATAATATAAATGACTTGATTTGTTGTTGTTATTTTATATGGGAAGTGAAGTGAATAATTGCATAATCATGAAAAGAAGAAACTTGAATGAGTCATAGGAGGATCCAAGAGCAAGGTAAAGGGAAGAGAGGGCATTGGGCAATGAAAACGGAAAAAGAAAAATGGTCCACGCAAGGGACAGCTTGTCGTGTCTATGAAACCACCTTTCTCTTTGGAACATAGAATCGCGTCAAAAGTTGGAAACACTTACTTTATATTTTTCCTTTTTTTATATATAAAAGTGTTGTGGCATGAGTGGACAGCACAACGGATTCGAAGGTAGTTTGGTACAGATACATATAGAGATAATAGTTGTAATTTTTGGATAAGTATTTTTTGTTTAAAATAAATCGAATCAAACATCCGTTGGATGTTTGAATACTACCTGCCACATGTTTTACGTTTTTTTAAATGATTATTGTAGAGCTTGGTCGAGGTTTATAATGGCTTATTATACCAATTTAACCAAGCAAGTCTCGTTTAGTGTAAGAGTTTATCACATAATAATAGCACGATTAACAATATATAAGTTAAAAAAAAATATTACTTATGATAACTCACTTATTCATATAATTTAAATTAATATTAAATTGGTAGGAGTGAAACAATCTTATAATTTTCGGTATCGGATATTGACTAACTGGCTGGTGTGAATACATCAAGATAAAAAGGAATACACTCATTTTCATGATTATACACATTAATTACTGTCCATCAATGATAGAGTTCATTACAACTGTATACATAAGCACATCAGACAAAGCAAATGTACATCATTATTACAAAATTAATAACACCCAAATACCGAAAACTCACTTGAGTGTTGAAGAATCTTTTGCAGAAGCACTCCCGACCAAGATCCGAAGCCCGAATGCGAGAAGGAGATGAGGAAAAGCACGATCGAAGGAAATGAATCAATTGTCCAGCCAGTAGTAGGTATTGTTTTAGCCCCTTACAAGTACAATTAGCATCACTGTGGGACTGAGAGAGTAGAGGAAGTTATAAAAGCAAATGGTATCAACATGAAACATGACTAACAAGAGGATGACTGAAGCCGAGCAGATGACCTTGCTCTTATCCCTACAAAGGGAGATGGTCGAGATAAGGCAGAAGAACGAGGAGGAGACACACGTCCTCCGGAGAGAGAAAAAAGAGATCAAGCGGTAGGTAGCCACAGATAGCTCGAATGAGAAACACTCAGTGTGACTCAATAAAAGGAGAACCTAGAGGATTTATCAACCACGACCCGTCCAACTGGGAACAAAAGCTAGAATGGTGAGTCCACATGTTTGACACCATGGGTGGACCCAGGAGACACCCTTTCACTGATGAGATCATGGGGGCCTAACTACCCCCTGCCTGGAAGAGACTGAATGTGGATTGGTACGACGAAAACGCAGATCCAAACGAACATACGGACATCTACACTGCTCAAATAAGCTTGTTTACATATGATGATTTGGTCTTATGTCGAGTGTTCCCTACATCACTGAAAGGAGGAGCCCTTAGCTGGTTCACATGGCTTCCATATTCCATCGATTGCTTTGAAACCTTAATGTCCAAGTTTGGGATGTAGTTCGCAACCAGTTCACAACATCACCTAACCTCCTTTGCACTCGTGAATGTACGCTAAGAAAAAGGAGAACCACCTAGGGTGTTCATGGAGAGGTTTAGCAAAATATCATTGAACATCCAGAATTTGAGTTTAAAGTTGGGAATGCACCATATGGTAACGACGGTACGATCGAGACCTTTCGCTGATAGTTTATGCAAGAAGTTGGCGTTTGATATGGATGAATTGCGACAATGAGCAACAAAGTGTATGCAACTGGAAGAACTTCGTGACTATCAAAATCAAGTTCAGACCGAGACTGGGGTAAAGAAGGAAAAAGGAAAAAGGAAAGGGAAAAGAGAAAGTTGATTGACCTACGTTCAACAAAAATTGAGAGGCCCGAGAACCTCGTTTTCAACATTACACCCTTCTGAATACTGACCGGGGACAAGTCTTGGAGGAAGCTTTGAATGTCGATCTCCTACCCATCCCAAGGAAGGTATAAAACCCTAAAGATGTCAACATGACCAAAAAAATATCAATCTCATCACAATTATGGGCACACAACCAAGGAATGTCAAGCTGTGAAAGATAAGACTGAGAAACTTGTCTAGGAAAAACACTTACGCATATTCGTGCAAGGAGACGGTCACGATTCAAACTAGGGGTGGCAATGCGGGCTGGCCCGCCCCGCATAGAATTTGCGGGCTGATTTTTCTAGCATGCCCCGCATAAGGGTTGGCCCGTGGGCCAGCCCATATAAGAAATATTTTTTTAAAATAAAAAAATTGAATTTTTTTATTTAGATGCCTTAGGTAAATGGTTTTATAGTATTATTTTCATGAGACATGCATAGTAAGATATTATTAAAAATTTCAGAATGTGAAATATGAGACTACATGAAGAAAATATGGGGGTGCATAACAAAATTTATACATTTTAAAGTTATGCGGGTTATGCGGGCCAACCCGCTCGCCCCACACTTGGCCCGCAGCCCGCGCAGCCTGTGGGTTATGCAGGGCGGGCCTAAACGGGCCAACAGGTTGAAATAAGCAACTTGCCCCACGTTTTTTACAGTGGGTCGTGGGTCGGCCCGCACGACCCGCCCCACTTTGCCACCCCTAATTCAAACCATTCGCTCCTATGCCGAGAAGAGCCATCGAAAAGAGATGAAAGATGTAGGGATTATTATCCCAAATGAAGCCACGAAGAAAGGCAATAGAGCAACACTGTTGGACGAGTAAACCCCCAAGAAAGGATGTACCGACACAATGAAGTAACAGAGAAGTGATTAACACTATAGCAAGTGATTTCACAGGAGGAAGATGTTCAAGCTGAACCCGGAAGAAACACCTTTATGTCAGCAATCTGTGAACTCGACCTCTGCTACATCCTGACCGATGATGCCCCCATCACCTTCACGGATGGGGATTTCAAAGCACTTGATCTAGCCCAAGATGACCATATGGCCATCATGATAGACATCGAAAGTTTTGCAATTATGAAAACACTAGTTTATTAGGGGAGTTCAGTAGACATACTCTGATGGAAAATATTCAAAAAATGAGAATACCGCAGGCTGAGATCCAGTCATGCGATGACTAAATCGTTGGTTTTTCTAGAGAACACGTGGACATACGAGGTTACATATAAGGTTTTTAATGGAGTAGAAAAAAGAATCTTAGTAATCTGATAATTTGAAATAAATTCATCATATCATGAGCAATAATTAAGAATCTTTTATTCTTGTCCTAGTAAGAAAAATCTGAACTTATAGTGTTGTCATTCCATTTGATCATTCTCGATTAATCTTATGATATTTAATCTTTCTGTCAAATGATTAGTTAAGAATTTGAATTGTCTTACCATGTTTCAATACTTAGATGAAATAATTAACTTGATTCAACTGATTATTCTTTACGTGTTTTTCGTGCAAGTTTGCATATTTTTTGTCCTTGCATAATTTTGTCATGCATGAGTGTCATTCTCACATCCATTTTGTTTCTTTCTAACGTCTCTTCAGAAGTTGTCAAACAAAATTTTCCACTATAGAACTTGTTGGACCAAGAATGTCAAACGAAGTCATAAGGTTTTTTCATTTTGGTAGCATTTCATGAAATAAGAGATGACACGAGGTCTTCGTGTTCATTTATTCTTCAACTTCAAGAGATGAAAGTTCAATCTCTTGTTTTGTCAGATGGAGATTGTTAGATGAAACCTTTAATTAATATTCATTGAATCATATATAGTATTTCAGTTGGAATTGTAGGCTTTAAACAAGAGGGGGTGAATTGTTTTCAAAATATTTTCGTAAACTTTGAAGGTATAGAGAAACCCAATGAAGAATCAAAGTGAAAGGAATCAAGTTAGCCAATAAACAAATATGTTTTTATTAAGTTTCTTGAAATTCAATCGGTTGTTTATGCGATTCAACTGGTTATTTTTATCAGCAGTCAATAAAAACAAGTCAAAACAGATTTAAATGAGAGTAAGGATAGAAAGAATCACACAGCAAGTCTATATTGGTTCACTCTTATACCAAGAGTTACATCCAATCCCCAGAAACCACTAAGCAATCAACAACTTTGATTACAAACCACACACCAAAAAGGTGATCTTGAACCCTTCAAGAATACACACCTCCTTTGCAAACCACACTCAACAAATCACAAAACACCCTTTATATCTGCACTAAACAAGTTTACAGAATTACAGTATTCAAGAGAGAAAAAGGATTGATCACACCTGATACAAATTGAATTTTAAAATTACACAACAATCATATTCCACTCTTAGAAAACTCAAACCAAAACTTGAAGTAAATCTTGGAGAAAACTGATTTAAAAGATTGTAATATGATTTCTTACTACCAGAAGCGTAAAACTAACTATTTAAACTCCAAAAAGACAGTTAAAAAACATTTAATGAAGGAGTCAAATCAATTTTGAATCATTTAAAACAGATTTACCAAACTTAACAAATTTTGTTAAGGATTTTCAAAAAACAATCGGTTGAAATGTTGAAACAACCGATTGAATTGGTTTGACAGCAAAGTCAACCAATTTCAAGCTTTGTCAAAACCTGTTTCAAAAACACTAAGTGAAAAACAACCGATTGAAACGATAAAACAACTGGTTGTTTTTCCACTTCTTTGTAAAATACTTTTTTTTCAAAAGGATTTGATTTAAACCAACTTTGGATCCTAACTAAGAGTGGATTTACAAATTCAAACTACTCATAACACACACACAAGCAGCTGCCAGACCTTCAAGCAATCCAGCAATCCTCATAAATTTTGAGACATCAAAGCCTATCTTCAACATTTGAGACGAATCTTTTTTTCATCTCATTATAATGGTTCAAATTATTCAAATAATTTTACCCAAATTATTTAATAATAAAAAAATAATATTACATTTTTGGACAAAAACAACCACTATAAAAAAGGAAAACTAAAGATAAATAGAGCACCTAATACTTTTTTGCAAAGAATTTTGTAAAACTTATGTAAGTAGATGGTTTTGAGGGTAACGTCTACTAATTCAAATTATTTTTAGAATATTTTTGCAAAAACCTGGCAAGGATATGAGAATATAGTATAAAAGAATTATAGAAGATTCAATGAAGACTTCCTTTTAGATTGGTCTACTCAACTTAAGCTAAGTCAAGTTCCCTTTCAAGAAAATATTATAAAGTTTCACTATAATCGAAAAATTATGAGTATTCTAGTACTACTTTTAACCTACATATATATGGATGTACAAAGTCACTCTTGATTGACCCTTTTATCTCTTTTAAGATTAAAAAATATATTCTTTTAACACTAAGTTACTTTTTTTACTTTCATGAGTATTATTCAAAATGTCATTCTTAACTATAAAGAAAGATAAATTATTTGAAATATGAGGATTAACACTAAATGAGAAGATATGTAAACTAAACTCTCTTTAATAAGATAATTTTAAAAAAATGAATGATTTACAAATATGACTCGCTTAACTATCATCTAATAAGAGGATATAACATTTTCTACTATAATCATTTAGCCCTTTTACATTTAAGAATATATGTCATTCATTAATTCGTTTTTATATGAAAAAGGTCATCTATTATAGGCCACAAAAAGATTATCTCTACAAGATGGTGTGTCGATCCACTATTATTGTGTCATAACTTTTCAAATGGTTGGAAGCTTTTAAACTAATATTCTTCACTCAAACTTATATGTGTAGCTCATCTTTCTTTATGATAATGATTTTTTTTTTATATATAAATAAAGTTGTGTCAGTGCATTCTGAAACATATTATTCAACTTTCTTGGTACTATACAATTTGGTGAATTAAAAAATAATTTCAGCCTTTGGCTGCCTAAAATCTACCAATAATTCCCAAGAACCGTACTATTTACTTCTTTATACCATATTTAAGAACTTGTTTAGATCAAGTATCCTAATCAAACTTAGTATTATTATATATCAACAACTTATTAATAGATAAAGTGTAGTTTAGTTTAAAGTTTATAACGTTTAGTGCAAAATGATAGCCTTTTATATTCAAATATACAATGAAATCTTAATTAATATAAATTATAGAAATATATTTCAATTTTTAATTAATTTTTTATTTTTTATGCAAATATTTCTATATTAATTATTTGTTATTAGATGTAAGAATACAGTCGAAAAAATAGACAAAATATTATGGTTTGAAAAAAAAAACTAAAAAGACAATTGCAAGAGGAAATGAAATCAGTATTAATAAATGACATTAATTTGAAAATATTAATACAAATAGTTTGATGTATAATTAATTTAAATTATACCATTTTAATAAAATATATACTTATTTTTTAAAATAAATTAAAAATTGGTCAAAGACATGTATGAGTTAGGTAAGAGTGAAGTTTTTAGTTGAATTGGTGTAATTTAATAAAAAAAGATATTAATATTAATAGATTTTGAAAAATTTATCCGTATAGGTAAGTCATGTCAACATGACATGACTTCATGAAGAAATCGTGCATGCATGACATGAGTTTGGATTTGTGAAAGAAAAATTATGTTAGCTTTACACTATTTCAATGTGAGAGAAAAAGTCATGTTTGACCCATATGACTTTGATTGATGTTAACTGAGGTTTTTTTTCTTTTATTATTTTAAATGAAGTTGTGCTACTTCAATTGTTTTTACATGAAGTCATGGATGTTTTGTACGAATTTTGCATGAAATTATTTTATTATTTATGTTAATATTAATACATATAATTTTATAAAAAAATATTATTATGTTAATATTAATTATTTGTATAAAAATATTATTTTTAAAATATATAAAAAAATATTATTTACAAGAAATTATTAAAAACAATAAGTTTAATAGGTAATTTTTTAAAAATTATAACAAAAATAAAATATGTTAAAATATAGAATTATTATAAGAATTGTGATTAGAAATAACATGAAAATTAACTTATTAGTTTTATGCAGTTATATATTAACTTATTAATATACATTATTTTTTTATTATTGTAAATTGATCAATAATCCTCAATTTGAACTACATGAAATTGAACATCATAAGTCTTAAAAATATCGTGGAAATTGTACATTGGGAAAATGTCATTAACTTTAAATGACAAAAACAAACAAACAACAATGACATAAGGACAATGTAGCCAAAGAGTTTAAACCTCTACACAATCTCGTCAATTAGTTCAACTTTTAACTTTGGAACCTCTTGCTAAAATTGGATGCAATATGGCATATGCAATAAACTGAGACCAAACCCTCCCCTTCCAAAACAACTTCTAGAGATTCTAATGATGACAATATTGGTGTTCCTTAATCAGTTATCATGCATACATTTAGCTGAGGCATGACATATGCTCATAATAATTGGAAGAACCATATGAGGGTATGTTTTGTTTCACCTTTAATAATTGCAGTCAACAAAGTTCCATGATATTTTTCGATTAAGAATGTCCCATCAACTTGAACTATTGACTTGCAATAGTTGAACCCATCAATGCATGACTTGAGAGATCAAAAGACGTGTTCTAAGATGTAAGAAGATTTGTGTTGAACACCATCAACAACACACGAACAAGTAAGATATTGAATAATTATACCCATAACACTTTGTTGTACAACTTACAACTATTACAATGTTGGGCTTGGGAACAAATTAAATATTTTCCCCATCAATTGAGCGATTAACTAGTGAAAACATTTTTGCATGACTTGTTTATCCACTGGAAAAAGGTATACTTTTATCTATACAATTAATTTCCGAAATGAAACTTCAAATCATTATTAACTTTGTTTTTTTTATAATACATATATTGTTTATTATTCACAAGGTGGTTTTGTGCATCGTTTCTAAGGCAACACCCATCTATGAGTACAATGAGTTTAACAAAGAAGACATTAGAACACTTAATGAAATCAAACTCACATCCAATCTTAACAAAAAAAAATTTTGTCTCATACTAATGATAATGTTTTTCAATTCTTGTGGACTTCTTACAACATGGACAACGTCCTTCCCTTAATAACTGTTGAGGTTTCTCCTGTTAGTATGGCAATAGTTCATCCTATCTATTTTGTCACCGTTGAATTTCATCAAGCTAACGGTTAATGCGATAATTTGGGTTTCGACAAGGTATTCCATTAGACCCATTAACTTATATTACTTGCATAAAGAAGATATTAGAGGCAGACAGATATTTGCCAGAGTACCATTAAAGGTGGATAGTAATGTGGATTGATCAACATAATTGTCTCATTCAAGGTATTTAAATTCAAAGATAATTATCATTTGCATGACACGACAACACACATGCAATGGGACATTAACCAAACTATCTGATACATATTGCCTCCAAAATAGACATTCAACGGTGATGTAAGTTCACTCCTTTTACTTTTAATAATGTAATTTTATTTATCTAAAATTTGACATTGTTTTACAACAGTTAGACACGCCAAATAAGCTTGACCAATCCTAACATAACCTCCTTATTAACATGTTAGGTATTAATCTTATGGTCAAGAATTTCATGTTGGTGAGTTCAGTCAGTCTAGTCTTCAACAACCATCAATGTTCATAAAGGTTCAATTGGCTCCAAAAGGGGGGTTGAATGGAGCCTAAACTCAATTTGTGGAGTATCAATCAATTAAAAGCGGAGTCTAAATAAGATTAGAGTGACAGAAGTAGACAGAGATTTATACTTATTCATCCAACGACATGGACTACGTCTAGTACCTTTAAGGAACCTGCTCAAGAGTCTTTCACTAAGTATTCTCCACCCCTCCATGTACACATGTATTCTTACAATTTGCTCTTCAATAACACTATTCTAACACATAATTGAGTATTGCTTAACAATGATGTTTTTTTTTATGTTATATGTATATTGGTTGTTGTTCTCTTCATCTTCAAGGTCTTTATATAGCCTTCAAAATATGATCATTGAAGCTTTGTGTTCTTCATTCTTCATTATAGTCGTTAGACGCTCAATATAGAAAGTTTTGCTCTTCTTGATCTTTTAACATCTTTTATGTGTGAGGCATTTCAAATTCTTCCTTTACATTCCTTATATATGAAGATTGTATCAAATCTGCCACATTCATCTTCATCTTCAATGTATTAGATGTGCGAAATGAAAAAATTATCTTTGATGCTTTCTTTGCGTCTTTTTGAACAAATACTTGCTCTTCAAATTGTTTCTTTATCTATACAGAGTCAAACTTTGAAGCTTGATTTGTCTTTGTACTCGAATATTCTCTCTCCAATTTTATTCATTGACTTCTTCATGATAAACGTTTGAATAGGAAACATTTGCTCTGATGCAATCTGCACGTCTTTACGTATATTTTCACTTTCAAATACTTTCTTTATTTGAATAAAGTTGAACTTTGAAGCTTTGGTAATTATGGACTTTAATCTTCCCTTTTGTGTATTGTTCATTATCTTCTTCATATAAGACGTTCAATCTAGAATGTTCATATATGAGCCTTCATTGTGTTGTATAATTTATTTATGTTTGTATTCCTCTTTCTCTTTGTATACCTTTTTACGCAGTGACTTGATATCTCTTTAATCTCCATGTGCGCGAATCTCGCTCTCTAACTTCACCATTTTCCCGTTAGACACTTGATAAGGAAAATTTGGCTATGAGGTCTATACTCGTCTTTATGATCCTTTGATCATTTCTGGAAACAATATACGTATTAGTGAACATTATAATCAACATAATAAATCGTTGTTATCATTAAAATAATATATATTTTACGAATTATTAAGACTTTCTATTCTCAGATATTTCACTGTAAATTCATTTTTAAATACTTTCCAAGTTAATATAAATTTTGAATGTTCAATTATAATCATATTTTAACTTTGATTTTTTTAACAAAATATATTTCAAAAAAACTCTTTGATATGAAAAATATGTGTTCTCTATTTTTCAAATACTTTCCAGTAAAATCTTTAAGTTTAATCTTGAATGCACAATTGTATTCAAACTAGTTTATAATTAATATTGAAAATATTTTTCATTCACAAAATATTGAAGCACATAATATTTGAGATTTTCAATAATGTGTTTTGTGTAACGTTCTCAAATACAAAAACTTTTCGAAATCATTTAATCATTAATCTTATTTGAAAAGTATGTTTTATATGATATAAGAATGTCAAATAAGATTCAAAAACATATGATTAGTTTCATAAAACATTTCAATAATGTACGAGTTAAGTATAGACACTCATTAATATAGCAGGCAGTTTTATGAGTAAAAGACAAATTGATCATCTATCATGTGCAAGCTTCAGTGACCGTTTGATGAGATTATGAAGTAGTGTAGGGTTGAGCTTTCATATGCTTTGAGTTTGTCTAACTAGTTATGCCTTTCGAGATTGTGTAGTGAACTTTTTCACAGTAAGATCGTCTAGTTAGTCTTACTCATCTTCTTCAATAAAATCGTTTGATTGAGGCTTTCCACTATTGACTTGTTTGGTGAGAATTGTTCATATTCTTCAATGTCTTATGCTTATAAGTTTCTGACATGTAGCACTTTCAAAAAGATCATCTATAGTTGACTTTTCAGAGATCGTCTTATGAGATCTTTTGTCTTGACTTTCTACTATTGAAAGGTCTTGTTTACAAATATAGTTACCAAAATACATTGTTTAAAGTGTTAACTTTATAGTAATGACTTGATAGACCGTCTGGTTTATCTATGTTTAACATAAGCGTATGGTTCTTATAACACTAATGGATCATGTTTTAATCAACTAAGAATGTCTACTAAGTCTTTTACTAAATTTGAACACTTAGTAATTTTGTTAGTTATCTTAGCATACCTTATAGTGTTTGTTATCATCAAAACATTAGACTTTTGAGTTACGTCTAGTTGGCCATAGACTGTCTAGCAACTTAACAGTCCACATACATGGATTATCATCACCATTTTATCTTTTCATTCTCCACACCAACAGGTTCCCTACACATACAATATTTTTTCTAGTCAACCAGATCTTTTTTCCAGTTCACCAAATATTTTTGGAACTCTGACATTCACCCCTTCATCTACATACAATCCAACACCATCCATGCATTATTATTGGCCCACAATGTCCTCACAAGGACTCGATAATGAAGGTGACAACGACGAGGATGAAGATAACAATGATGATTCACCTCCATCTCCTTCCAACCATTACCCTTCATAAAGGCCTAGAAGACAAACAAGAAGACCACCGTGTGACGCTTCCTCTAATAAATAAATTACTTAATGTACTGTAACAATATTCATATTATAATTTAATTACAAATTACATTATTAACTTTCCCTTTTTCTTCATTTTGAGGTCAAATTTATAACTTCATTTTTTTTTTCAATTTTCCCCATACTTAATTACTAATTTCTATATTTTTAATATATCTTTTTTTATAATTTTTAAGAAATTACTTACTGCTCTTATATACTTTCCAATAGCACAATATTAATTTTTAATTTCACAATTAATATTTTTATAAAAGAATTATATTAAAATATCAAATATGTTTTTTATATAATACATTACGTTATACAAATCTTATGCAGAAGTTGCTAAAAAACTAAAGTAATGTGTGATAGGATTTTATTTTTAAAAAATAAACATCAATTAGCATTAACACTACAAATTAAATCATTAAATATAACTAATTTTAGAGAAAAAAAAATAATTAGTTACTATATTAACTAAATTAAATATTATTTTAGAGACTAAAAAAATTGTTGGTATTTAAAGTAATTTCTATTATTAATAAAATTTATAATCTAGTTTTGGTATTTAATTAGCTACCAAAGTGTTTGTTACCAACTACTCTAAATTTTATAGTTGGTAGCGAAAACATTAATAGCAAATTAGATATCAATTTAAAAACTATTTATTAATAATAAAAATTATTCTAAATATCAATATTTGTTTTGTCTCTACAATGTTATCTAGTTTAGTCAATATAATAACTAATCTTTTGTATTCCTAAAATTAATTTTTATTTAATAATTTTCTTCTAATATAATCAAATATTTGTAGGTGAAATATGATTTATCTCCCACTAAAACCGTGTTAAACTAGTATGACTTCATTTTTACAAATTCAAATTCGTATTATAAATGCTCGACTTCTTCAGGAACAATGAAGTATGATCCTAGTATGACTTACTCATAAAGTTTTCTAAATTTGTGCATTTTGATAATCTGTTTTTGTAAAATTACAGCAATTCCATTAAAAGAAGTAAAAGTTGGCTCTTACTTTCAAGAGAGGTGGTTGCTTCTTTTAGTGAATTACAGAAGAGACAAGTTCTAATGACATGGGGAAACCACTAACTGAACAAATCGGAATAATGTTCTAAAAGCAGTTACAAAATTAAACGGATAAGGATGTGTTGGCACTGGACCACATTTCTAGACAATGCCTTTCACTTTCTCTTTCTCTTCTGGGATTCTTCTTCTCTCACCTTTTCTCCTTTTACTACGTAGTATTTGCACTTTTTTGTTCCATCTAGAAGCTTTGGCTACAACCTGCAACCCACATGTCTCTCCATCCACATTTGTTTTATTACTCAATAATGAAAAGTTCTTACACTTACATATCAATAAATGGAACCATTTCAATACGTTTACATAAAGTTTTTTATTTTGGTTCTAAAATGGTTTTTATTGTTCAATAGTTAAATTTGTTATTATGATCTTTACTTTCATCATCAATGACTTGTGTAAAAAATCAAATAATTTCATATAACATTTCACTTATGTTTTTTTTAATCACCAATCAAGAATATATATACACAAGAATTACTTCAGGGGTGATTCAATCCTTATACAAAAAGATATGAGGAGTCTAACTGCAAAGCACCATTGAACCATCTAAAAAACAAAGTAGCTCCTGACATAACCTAACAAAATCTGATAGAAACTTCATCTGATATCTCACTAAAGCGAATACAAACAAACCAAAAGGGCAAGACACCAATCAGAAAACGAAAAACTAGCTGAGGGAAATTTGAATGTGAGCCAAGCCCAAACCTTTAACTGAGCCAAAGAAAAGATTTCAAACAAGTCTAGAACTCCTTCATTAAAAACTATCTTATTTCTATGATGTCATATCTCACTGACCATTGCTATCCAAATATTACCCAAGCCAAGATTTATCGACTCCGAAGCATTACTCAACCTGAACTACAAAAAAGTGTGAAAAAGCATGAAAAGGAACAATTGTCGTAATACCTAACCACGCAAAACAAAGGTTCCACGTCAGCCAAGATAACCTACAGTAAAAAAAAACAAATCAAAATAATTCTCCTCTTTTTCCCCGCAAAAGTTGCACAAACCGTTTCTGACCGCAAACCCGCGCCTGAGCAAATTAACATTGGTTGCAATCTTATTTTCCAGCACTCTCCACGTGGTTAACTGGACCGAAGGCAAACTCTTAATCCTCCAAAAGAAATTAAACAACCCAGACTATTCCTCTCCTCGACCACCTCTTAGAATCCTATAAGTCGAACTAACTGAGTACCCGTAACTTAAATCTTTGATCCAAATCCACCTGTCAGCTTTCTCCAAGACAAGGCATAAGTTGTGCACTTCCTCAAGGAGCTTCTTTAGTTGTACCTGCTCCCAATCAAAAATATTTATTCTCCATCCCAAAGACCACTCCCACTCAAAATTTCTCCTGTAACCACAACTATCCAACGATGCTTCTTTCTTAGTGAATAACAAAAATTTTATATTTTTTAAGGATTAAACTAATTATTTTATCGAAATGTCTATATTCAGGACTGAGATAGTTACGACTTATCAAGATATGAATTGGTAAAAGAAATTAGAAAACTGTATCTTCAACATAATAAAAAGTAACACATCACTTTAGATAATTAACCAAAAATATTAGTAAATATTATGACTAAATGATCTTGAAATCACAATTAATAGAGAACAAAGAGACCTAGTGAAGAACAAAATTGAATAAGTGAGAACAACGAAGATCAAAAATAGAAGGAACGATAACAAAGAAATAAGTTATTTTATAAGGTAATCTTGTGAGTACGAAATCTGTGAAAGTTTTTCTTTTTCATTAAAATCTTATAAAGAAATTTAAATTTTGAGAGATGAAATATATATTTTTATAAGAACTAAAACCCATTTATTTCTCTTTTAAAAAACACATATGTTTGCTAGATATTAAAAACATTTAAATCAATAAGAAATTTGAATAGTTATGATCTATGTAGCACATATACGGATACAGACACTGACATGACATGGATACAGACATAGAGATACGTAAAATCTCTAAAATGTAGGACACGGGGACACGAATCTATATATTATATAATTATAAATTATATAAATTGAAAATAAATATTTATGTGCAAAAGTATGTTTCAGATTCTTTTGGGATCAGAAAGATATTTTTCATGACTGGTTCAAAAGAATTTGTTCATTATTTTTATAATCATAATAAAAATTTCTACAATAAATTTGAGTTTTTAGAAAATTAGTGTATTTATACCTTTTAAAATTGTGTTAGAACCGTGCTAGAATTTCAAAAATCCAACATATATTTTTTTAATTGAATACTTCACCGATAAGTGTCCTACGAGTGTCGACATCATTACGTGTGTCCGAGGATACGCCGTTTAAGATAAGTATCCGAGCCTCATAGATTATAATATCCATATATTCTAGAACGAGAACGAGAGGGAAATAAGTGAGGAAAAAAGAAAATATCATTTTTGACTTACAAGAAATAAATTGGATAAAAAATAAGAATAAGTGGAATAAAATAAAAAGAAATAGACAAGTAAATGAAATATATTACAATAATTTATTTATTTTTCCTTACACCAAATAATGTGCATTACTTATTTCTCTATCCGCTCTTTTTTTCTCTCAAACAAACTAATTTGAAATAAAAGTCAAAGATGTCTATAATGACGTAATAAGAAAAAGTGGTAGGAACAAACAAGGATAAATATTAAATAGAAGAAAAGGTGATATATATTTATATATATATATATATTGTTATTAAATTCTGTCATTAAAATTATTAGTTGTTTTTTAATTACTTATAATGATCATACTCATACAAGATGGTTTACATGGTCTAAAGTGATGGAATGGAAACGACGAAAAACTAGTTTCAAAGTTTAAAGTATGGTGATTGTGGTTAAAAAATCCCAAAAGCAAATGTTTTGTTCAATTGCAAAAGAACAAATTAGAAAAAGTATTTTTTGTTTTCTAGTTTAATTATCTAAATAAATTTTATTTATTTCAGTATTAAAAAATTGATTTTATCTATTGCTAAAATTTGTAGGTAACAACAAAAATCTAAAAATCTGTACGTAAATCAAAATTATTTAAAAAAAAATTATAAATAATCTAGACATAGATAATTTACAGTTTGTGGGTAATTAAATCCGTATATATTACTTACCAACTCTCATAGGTAATATTCATCAAGTAATATCCACACATCTCTTTTATGTTTCTCTTTCCCACTTTTTCTTTCTTTTTGTCAATAACAATGTTACCCATAGTAGGTTCAAGAAATTTACATAAAAAAAAATAGTTGGTGAGTAATTTTTCATGTAAAACAAAATTTTATTGTAGTGATCATAATTAAAAATGACAAATTATCATATTAAATTTATTCTTTATTCTTTTATTTTCTTTTTCTTTTGTCTCTATTGTTTTTTATTTTATTTCTCTCTTTATTTTCACTTGTATATCTTTTATTATTTCTTTATTAACAATGTTAAAGTCGTTCAGAACAGAAAATGTATAATTTCACAATATTAATATTAACAATTAAAAATGGTTCAGAACAGAAAATAATATAGAAAACAGTGTTAGGTAATTAAGGAACTAAAGGTGTAACAGTATGTGTGTGTGAGGAAAAAGAAAAACCGTGTGAAAAACTGAGTAGTATAAGTTTTATTATTTATTGAGAAAGAACACTTGTAATATCTTTCTCAAGTAGTTATTTCTTAAATAATGTATATTTATTTATCTTAGAGGAATTTTCGTGCATTTTGATATATATATATATATATATATATATATATATATATATATATATATATATTGTAGGTGATTTGCAAAAAATAGTGTCTTTATTGGGCTTATTTATATATTGGGTCAATATGGTGACTTTGGATTTGTAGAGGGATTGCATCAATCCAGAAAATTGTTCTATTTACACTCCCTTTTCTTTCTCTTTATTACCAAATATATCCTTTCGTCTAAAAAATTATAAACCTTGAAAGCTATTCTTCACACTCCAGTTTGGTTGTCCTCTCAATCATTTCTAACTTTTTCTCAATTATAGGTATGTAAATTTTTCATTAATTTTATTTTATTGTAATCTTATTCAATTTAGTTGTTCATATAAAATATATTTTAATCAAATTCTTGATTTCATGCTCATAAAATCGTGGTATATTTCATTTTTTTATTCTGAAAAACACCTATGGGAGGGTTTCAAAAAAGTACTTTTCATAATAGTCTCAGTTGTTAAACCTTTGTTTTTTTAAAAAAAAAATGAGAGAAAATAGATTTAGGGGTGTATTAATTGGTTAATATAACTCCAATGGTAACAGATTTGGGGATTGTGGTTGAATGGAGGAGAATAGTGAAAATTTAAAAAAGGAAAGTTCATTAATAGGATTATTTTTAAAAAGAAGAAAATATGATAAGGCTAAATAGGTCATTTCAAAAGGGAGTGAATTAGTAAGCAAGGGATTGCAAATAGATAAAATATTCGGATACCAAATAGATATATTATTCATATACCAAATAAATATTTTATTCGAATACCAAATAGATATATTATTAACTATATTTAATTATGATTATATCTCTGAGTATCTCAGAGGTGTGGTAAGATACATAAATTCCCAGAAATCCATAAATAAGGTGTATGTGAACCGATTTAATGGATGAACGAGTTTCATAATGTTTGTCAAGCATAAATTATTCTTAAGTAGTTAATTATGAGGTTGAATCTTCACAATCATATTTGCGGAGGTCGATGTTTTGCAACCTTTTCATAGAAAGTTTATTTAGCTTTTCAATTAGATTTTATGACATACGTCAGATAAAAGTTATTTTAAATGTGTATTAATGAGGGATTTTCAACCTAAAGAATATTTATCCTCTTTTAGAGATGCTATGTCTTTTAGGCAGTTGATGTTTCACTTGTCATGACACGTTGCCATAATATGATGTCTTGTTGTTTCGTGCAAAGTGCGAAACATTCTAAAAAAAATTCTTGTCTTATATTCAAATGTCTCTATTATTTCTATAACTCAGACCTTCCTTTGTCTTTTAAGACTTTTTGAGAGAATTTAGCTTTTTCCATCATCACTCATCGTCATTTCCTTCTCTAGATATGTTCCTTATGGCTTTTTGTTCTCCTTTTATATTCTTTCAACGATAATAACACTTTAGTAAATAGAAAGTTTGTTGCAATTGAAGAAGAATCGTCTTTGGGTCATTATGAATCTTAATCTAGAGGAAATTTCTTCCCCCCCCCCCACCATGGACACGATGATTCCCAACGCACCACTAGCTAGAGTGGCCACATCTAATTCCTCTAGAGTGATCAAATGTAAGACTCCCTCTCACAAGACGCTAGAAACAACTTAACCGAGTTTAGTCAATAGAAAAAGGAAAGATAAATTTCCTCTTATTGTTGATTACTTCGAGGTACTTGAGAATGTTGTTGCCTATCCTAACCATTTCACCTCTAGTGAGTACATGGAAGAGTTTTTTTTTTTCATCTTTCAATGTATGCTCTAATAACATGGCTGGGTTTATTACGACTGAGGCTTGCGATGCTAAGGATATAATTTATATGAAACTAAGTACTAATGGTGAGAATTTTTATCTTTGTGTATGAGTTATTTTTTCAAACAGCTCGACGTTCTTTTCCCCTTTTCCCATTTGAATGTAGGATGTTAATTACCATGAATATAGCTCTTAGGAAACTCCATCCTAATAGTTTGACCTTTTTAAAGGCTTTTCAAATACTCTATCACTACCTTTAAATTATTTTAATCATTAATAAGTTTATCAATTAAAAGACAATTTTGAATTCAACTTAATTATATGCACCAAGTTGTAGTAAGAATTGTTCAAATAATTTATCTATGAATTATTGCATGTTATCTATATCATCGAATGTGGTAGACCATGTTTACACATGACGCTCTTCTAGAAGAACTTTCGTACTTACTAAGTACTGATAGTCATTAAAAGCTCGACTTCTATCCATTTCATAATCAATAGTCATTATTAAAAATTCTACTTAACCTTTGGCGAGGGGGAAAAGGTTCAAGTGTATCCATTTCACACATATGGTAGGCGAGAGAGGAAGTGTGTGCAAAAGTCCAAATTTCTAACGTTCATAACATTTTTCAATGAAAGTGTGTACATTTTTAAGCATTATTGAATAGTACCCTGCTCGTATAACTTATGAGGCCATGCCAAAGTTCTTGAATGCATGCCACATACTCTCTTATGAATTTCAGCCAACACATATTTAGCTTAATTATTATCCAAACATTTTAACATTGGTGACAAGATCCCTTTTCTGATGACTTCAATATTATACATAATGTAGAATAATGCTTGTCGACATTATCTCTTGACTTCTTTTTGGTTTATTGAGCAGAATGTCAGTGATCAAGAAGTTGATTATTGATGTCATCTAAATAGTGTGACTTTAACTTATTTACAATATATGCTCATGATCCTAATTAGGTATTCTCAGGGTTTCTTAGATAAGAGTTTGGTGTTGCCCTACATTTTTCATGCTAGCCAACTTAGAGAGAACATTAACATGATTGTTATGTTCCCCTTAACATTTTATTTCTTTTGAAATATATATATTATTTTAATCTCTTTAACTTTTTTATTTCTATTATTTAATTTAATATTTTATTTATATTTAAATCATTTTAGTTATCTTCATTTACACACTAGTCTTATTTATTTGTATTTATGTCATTTAAATTATCTCTAGTTACGCACTAGTCTTTTTTTTATATTTATTTTATTTAATTTATCTCCAGTTATGTAGTGACCATGTTTATTTATTTATTTATATTTATGTCATTTAATTTATCTTCAGTTACACACTGATCTTATTTATTTATAATTATGTCATTTCATCTCCCTGGTCTTTATTTTTAATATGTCATTAATTTATCTCTAGTTACACACTAATCATCTTTATTAAATTTATAATTATTTCATTTGATTTATCTTCAGTTAGGAGTTAGTCCTCTTTATTAAATTTATAATCATATTATTTAATTTATCTTAATGATCCTCTTTATTAATTCATATTTATGTTATTTATTTTCATGTGATATCCTGATCCATATTTAATTATTTATTTAAAGTTATTGCTTTGATTCTTGTTTTATTTTATTTTGTATTATTTTAAACATATTTTTTTCTAATTTGAAGAAATGTATATAGTAATAATAAAAATAAAATAAAAGTAAATATTTTTTAATGAACTTGGATAAAAGAAAGTTAAAAATATTCTCTATTATTAATTTTAAACTTTTTGTATTTGTTTGATTGATGGGTAGATATTATTATTTAAGACAAATATGACATATCTTAATAATCATTATGTTATATGATCCTTGAACATGTCAAAAGTATGTCTATTAAGAAAGAGTCCTAGATTTTGAGTTGAGATCATATTAATTTACGAGTACTTGTGTTTGGGAAGTCACATCTTGGTACATTGCACGATGAAAGGCAGGGACCATGGTGGGGTCTAAGGAAGTATTTACCATCTAGGTAATTATTTAGATAGTCTAGAATAACGCCACATACCAAGATATTCATATGTCAAACTTGAAACTATTTGATACTTGCTTAACATCGCCAAGGTTAGGTAGTGATTATATGTCTCTTCTTTTGGTTGATAAATGACTAGTACTCTTAAGAAAAATAATTATGATTGTATCGATATTTTTAATGAGAAATAATTAACTACCTAATCACTTCCCAAGTAACTTTTGATGTTCATAGTGGATCATCAAAAGTAGAATATGGATCTATATGTTTGATAAGATAAAATTGTGTCTTATGGTTGTAGGTCAAGTCATAAACCTCCATTATCCATATTTTACATTAAGTTTATTAAGATTGATATATAAGGCATACAAAGACACCACTCATTTTTATGTTTTTCTTTCATATGTACCTATTATACAAGTAGAAGCAGAACCTCCCCAATAAAAGTTGTTTGGGAAAATTTCAGAAGATCTTCTCTAAAAAATATTACTTACAAAATATTTATAAAATAATTGATTTTATTTATAAAGAAATCATATCTTGAAAGTTCTATATAAGGACAAAGACATTGGAAGCTCAATATATATTTGATAGTCTATTGTCTTTATTTGAAAAAGACTTCTACATCATTCTTGAGAATAATATGTTATTTGTGAACAGTGTGATAAAACTATCTATTTTTCACTCATTGAAGTTACCTACCTTTGTAAGGAAGTCAATTGTCTATCTTCTCTTTGAGTGTTATCTTCCCATAATTTTTTTTGTTTTGTAGCCAAAAGTGATAGCTAAAAATACACAAGTTCTTAATCTTACATTGAGATTGAGAAGAGAAACTAGGTTTGATTCTATATTTATTAAAATTATAACTAACTCGTTTATAATCAAGTTTTTTATTATTTAAACTCTTCAATATTTGAATGTAATAGAATTTAAGTTGAATTAGAATAAAATTTGTGTTGTTTTTATTTACTACACAACCTAGAATGGTCATACTTTTTGCTATCAAGATAGATAAGAAAAATTTCACCTCCATTTCATAAGTTACAATGATAACAATGTGAGATCCTTAATATTCTATTATGAATATCACACCGAAGTAAAATAATGAAAATAAACAATTTTTAAAAAAAAAAATCTAAGAAGTATATATTACTTACAAAATATTTATAAAATAATTGATTTTATTTATAAAATAATTGACTACAAACTGAATAACACACTATTACTTCAATTAACTACAACCCTTATATTATAAATTAATTTATTAAATTTATAAATAATTTGAAATTATTGAATTCACTGTTGCTTCATTTTGTTTTAACATATAATGTGTTTATTTAAAATATACAAATAATTACTATTTGATCGTATATTTATATATATATATATACGTGTTTAAATTAAAAAATATATATAATTGATTGTTACAATATTATTATAATTTAATGCATAGATCACCACTAACTTATCTACAACATAAAAAATAAAAGTTTAATAAAATTACATAAAATAACTTTGATGTAAATTAATTTTAGTTTTGTAAAAAAGTTCCATTCTTTTTATGTTAAAAATATTTATAAAAAATTGTCCAAATAAATTATAAAAAATGCTTCTTCTTTTTTTTTTTTCTAAATTTGATACTGGCACTATATATTTTTTACATAATTATATTATATGATTTGTTTTTACCTATAAGAGAGATAAGTATTTTCATAGTGGCCAATATCTCCCGTACCTTATCTCGCGTGATTTTGTCCATCGTTTTGTTTTTCTTCACAGTGATACAATAAATGAATAAACCCTTCTTTTCCAATTGCAATATCAAACCTACAAAGATGAAGACTTTCTCCTCAATTCAACAACCCCACCATTTTCGCTGTACAAGATTTTTCTCTCACACTACCACAAGGTTCACATTTCTTAATGCTCTTCATTCACTGGATTTTCTTGCATGCGCATTCATATCTAGTTCATTTTTTAATGTTGTTTTTTCTGTACCCAAAAGCGAGAATCGCGAGAGAGGAGGAAGCTTTGTAATGATCTTTTAGGGTGTTTTTCCGATTGTGGTTGAAGAATTGGAGCAAGTGGGGTATCTGGGTCATTTTTTATTGTGAGCTTGAGCCAAATAAGATTTGTGTAAGGGCTGTTTGGGTGAAGTACTTGTTTGATTGGTTCTTATAAGAAGAGCTTATTCACAAATGGTAAACATAAAAAAGTTATTAATAATTTTATTACAAATAGGGGAATTAGTTCAAAGAGAGTCATTTTTACAAAAGCAATTAGAAAATTCGTTAGGGCGTGTTTGGAAGAGCTTGTTGATGATGGACATTTTTAATGACTTAAAACACTTACGTAAGTGTTTAGGATAGCTCATGAGAATAGCTTATAATATGTTCATAAGTCGTTTTTATCTTATTTCATTAAGTCTTTTAGGATAATTTATAATATTTTCTCTTTGATTATACTAACAATTTATCCATAAGCGCTTACATGCCCACTTATACAATAAGTCCTAAATTTTGTTGTTTACCAAACATACCCTGAATAACTTTTAGTTCACGGATATATTCTAGTTTTTCATTTCATTTCTGTCTCGATGTCTATTAGCAGATGCAAGGATTTCAATTTGCCCATATCTGTTTTTCTTCATTCTGATACTGTTGGACCTTGAACAGTTTTTCACCTTTTGAACATTTTACATCAGGACTCAACTTTCTTTTCCTACGAAGGTCTTCTTTTGCCAGGCAATATCTGGTTAGCTTTAATTTTTTGTATTTTTCTTTTATTAGATATTGCAATTGACATGAGGTTTATGTACTATCATAATAAGCATAGTGTTGTGTTTTTTTACTCAGGAACAGATGGGTCATTGCATTCAAATGTGGTGTCTCCTACACTATTAGCAGGAGAAAAGGAAGAAGCAAAGGCTGTGTTGACCTTGTTTTTGAAGAAACAAGGTTTGAGCAATGCGATTGCTGCTAGAACCATCCACAAGTCAGATCTTTTTGTTGATCACCTTATCTCAAAGCTTCATTCTAAACACAAATCTTGGTATCTCACAGGTTCTGCCAGAACAATTTGATTACTCTATTTGGTAACTCTCTTCCACATTGGATCATGCTAATCACATTTTCTTTGACACGAACAGGGAGAGAGCTTACAACTATGGAGATCAGGGATGTGCTTTTCCCTTATCTTGAATCACTTTTTGAAGAGCATGGAGACATTCTAGTGGACGTGGTAGAAAACTATCCAAATCCACCTGTTAAGGATAAATCAGCTGTGTCAGTTCCTCTTTCTAATCCAGTGTTAGACTCTAAGAAGCTTAAAGCTTTGTCCCGAGTGAGCGAGATAGACTGGAATGGTGGCATTCTTCGCCCTCATATTGCATATTTGATGGAACTTGGTATGGATATAGACCAGATTAGGAGTATCACCCGAAGATTCCCATCTTTTGCCTACTATAGCTTGGAAGGTAAAATTAAGCCGGTTGTCGAGTTTCTTCTTGAACTTGGAGTGCCAAAAGAGCGCATTCCCTCTATCCTCTCTAAAAGGCCTCAAATATGTGGAATTAGTCTATCAGAAAATCTTAAGCCTACCATGAAGTTCTTTGAATCTTTGGGTGTTGACAAGAGGCAATGGCCGAAGGTGATCTATCGCTTTCCAGCCATGCTAACTTATAGCAGGCCTAAAGTAATGGAAAACATAGATTTTCTCCTTGAATTGGGACTCTCAGAAGAGAATATAGGGAAGATTTTAACTCGGTGCCCCAATATTGTCAGTTACAGTGTAGAGGACAATCTTCGACCCACAGCTAAGTACTTCCGTTCTTTGGGGGTAGATGTTAGCATTCTTCTATTCAGATGCCCGCAGAATTTTGGTCTTAGCATTGAGACCAATCTAAAGCCTGTAACAGAATTTTTCTTGGGAAGGGGATACACTTTGGAAGAAATTGGAACCATGATTTCAAGATATGGAGCCTTGTATACATTCAGCTTGACTGAAAATTTGATTCCAAAATGGGATTTCTTTTTGACCACGGGTTACCCGAAGTCTGAGCTGGTCAAGTTCCCTCAATATTTTGGATACCGTTTTGAGGAAAGGATTAAACCTAGATTTGCAATTATGAAAAAATCAGGAGTGAAGTTACTGCTGAACCAGGTTCTTTCACTGTCAAGCAGTAACTTTGACGAGGCCTTGAAAAAGAAAATGAAGAAAAAGCTAGAAGGTTAGCATTCAAGGCATGGCAGCAAAGTAGCTCAATCAAATAACCAAAATTGAGACTGTCAGGGAATGTTGGGTTTAGTAGATGCTGGACTACATGGTTGTGTTGGTGTCTATCTTTTGCTTGGATCAATGGTCCAATGACTGCCAATTTATGGTGAATGAATAGCTAGTTCCTGAAACCAAAATACAGGTATCCTTTGAACTTAAGCATTAAGCTGTGTTGAGTGACTGAGAGCATGGTAGCTTCTGAAACCAAAGTTTTTATCCGAGTTGAGAGTATGTGATTGTTTTTATCTCCATGTATTTACTGGAGTCTTCACTGTGTACTGGTGAAATAGGTGATTAGGGGATGTATGAGATGAGATTAAGCCAAATTGCTAATTGCTGATTCAACCAAGGTGATTACTGTATTTAAATAATTACATTCTGATATGCTAAATCTGTTTCCTTTGTTTTTTTTGCACAATATTTCATTATATATTGAGAAGTGAGAAGTAACACTCCGTAATATGCATTTTTAGAAAATGATAATTTTCTTGAAAGAATTTTAGAAAGTTAACAGATTTAAAAGAACAAGAGATTGAGTATAATTAAGCGAAATAATCAAGAACTCTAATTAAAGAAAGAACTAGATTATTAACAAGCAATGAAAAACAATTTATTTAATAGAATTTAGAATTCATAAAATCATTGTTGTACAAAAAGCTCAAAATTCATTTCGAAATTACTAGAGAATCTAGTCAAAACTATTCAAAATTCATTTTGAAATCACAGTAGAATCAATCCAAAACTATTTAGCCTTCTATACAAAGGTAAAACAAAAGATTACAACAAAGAAAATAAGAAAACTATTATGCTCTATTTCTTTAACCAGTCTCGCTGCTGTCAAAACTTCTTTCGCTCTCCTTGAAACTTACATCTTTTTATAGGTTTCTTTTCTTTAAGGATCTCATAAATATATTTTTTCTTTTGATATTGTTTATAGTTTCTCAGCTCCAACTTTCTAGAATTTTCATATTTTTTTCCAGTTTTAATGCAAACTTTGTTTTTTTGTATTTTTTAAAATTTGCTTCCAATTTTGTTTTTGAGATTTTGTAGATTTTATTTTCTTATTCTCCTACTTAGATTTTGTTTTCCTTTTTTTCTTCAAAGAAGCAACTTGGACTTTTGTTTGATAAATGTTCCCTTTAGACGATCTATTATGACTAAAAGCACAAGATTAACAAAAATAACAGTTTAGGTCCAAATAAATCCAATTAGATTAATCCTAATTAAAACAATGGATTTATTCATGATTATAGTCTTCGAATTTTGTTTTTCTTTTTTTGCTTCAAAGAAGCAACTTGGAATTTTGTTTGATAAATGTTCCCTTTAGACGATCTATTATGACTAAAAGCACAAGATTAACAAAAATAATAGTTTAGGTCCAAATAAATCAAATTAGACTAATCCTAATTAAAACAATGAATTTATTCATGAATACAGTCTAAGAAATATATGATTAAAGTTTAAAAGTTTTAGTAAAATTTATGCTCATTAGATAACTTATCCTAACTCTATAGATAGTTTGATCTACATTTTTACTTGTCTCATCTTTGGTAAGGAGATATGACGTATGGGTGAGATTTGATTCATCCATATCAAACTTCTTCAATATCTTTTTAATGTTTTTTTCGTTGACAAGTGATGATATCTTGTTCTCATTGTTTGATTTGTAGTCCTATGAAAAACTTTAAATCTCTTGGCATACTCATCTCAAAATCATTATGTATCAACATGGAAAAATCCTCACATAGGGATTTGTTAGAAGGATTAAATATAATATCATCAATATAAATTTAAACAATGATAAAATGCTTTTATTTCTTTTTCCTAAAAATAGTGGTGTCAACATTGTATCTCATAAAAGAAAACACATAAGTTTTTCATATGAAGCTCTAGGAGCTTACTTCACATATGCAAAGCTTTTTTCAATTTAAAGACAATCTCTATTATATGGATTTTCAAAGCATGAAGGTCATCTTACAAAAACTTTTCCTCAATCCTCTTTTATAATGAAGCTCTCATAATTTCGAATGAGGGCAGCAACCTCTCTTAGCTAAACATCCTTATTACCATGGGGTTTATCTTCAAAGAGTCCCAAATGTCTTCAACTTGCATACTCTTTGTATACTCATTTATAGATAAAGCTTAATTAAATGTGCATATTAAAGTCTTAAAATAATAATATTCCCTCTAGTTATGATGTTCTATAACTGATACTAAGTAGATTTTACATACATCTCACTGTTATCCTTCCAATAGGGGTAGTCTTTTCCAAGGAATGTTGGTGACTTGTCAAATATGTTCTTCAACAATGAGTTGTCTTTCCATTTGGATCTTTCCTCTAAAAATATCAAGTGCTCAACCTTATAAATGTTGGACTCTAATACCAAATTTTAAGAGTGAAAAATATAAAAAGTGGGATTGAATTATGTTTTTATATATTTTGAAAACTTTTTATGAAAACCAATGTTTTAATGTTTGTCTTTTATGTAAAGAGAAAGAAAATTATCATAATAAGATTATGATAAAGGATCTATTGAAAAGATAAAGGTTGATGTTGAAAAGAATACATTTTTAAAAGAACTAAAAACTTCAATATTAAATGTAAATATATAAAAAATGAAATGCACAAGGAGTAGGGAGAAACCTACACAAAAAAATTTATATTAGTTCGTCTCAACATGAGATTATGTCTAATCCTTGACACCTAATCTAGATTTACTAATTAGTCCAAGTTTCACCACTCCTAGGTACACACGAGTATTCTTTCATGGCTTCCTTAAACTCGTACCAATTTGAGTATTATTTTTACTACAAAAAATTATTAAATAGAAACTAATTTTGGAGACAAAAAATAATTAGTTATCATATTAACTAAGTTAGATATTATTTTATGAACTACAAAACTATTGGTACCTAAAATAGTTTGTCATTAATAAAAATTTATAAAGTAGTTTCTAAATTGGTATCTTACCAAGGTTTTAGCTACTAATTACTTTAGATTCTAAATTAGTCACTATAAAAACTAATTTGAAATCTAAAATAGTTAATGTTTATATTTATTAATTTTTATTTAATGATTTAGATTTCCAAAGTTTTTTTAAAAGTAGGTATGTCACTCCTAACTTAAAAGAAAATATTTGCGAAAACTTGAAAACACAAGTTTGATACTGAACAGGCTAGAGTACTTAGCATCCTAAAGAAGAATCTAATGGTTTGTTCACTCTAGATTTAGTTTTAACTCTCAAGGATATGAGATGGGAGAGTTTTAGACAAACCTATTATCCAACTCATTAAAAAAAATATTAGTAGTTGGATTAGTTGAAAATGCCCTTATGCTTTTTTGCTTCCTTTTATACTTGTTCTTCAATAACTAGGTGTTGTGCATGTTATATTCTTCTTCTTTGCTTCATCCTTTGTCCATGTGAATGTTGTGCCATTTAACACCTTACATGCAACAATATATGTTGCATTGAATTCATCTTTTGGAGGCTATATATAATAGTCATGTTACTTATTCCTCATGGGGATAATGCTTTTAAATCATCATTTTAGGTGTTGTTCAGTCTTTCATGTAACAGTGCAAGTATAACTTATAAGAGTAAGTGTAGCAGTTGTCCTTTATGCTAGAGACATGCCTTTTGCAACTTGTGAGTGTTCAACATTCTTCTGCTTCTATACTTAAGAAGCATTTGATGCACAAGGAATAAACATATTAAGTACATTAATTCTTACTTTTAATCATCAAAGATTATGCAACAGTTCATGCATGTTGTTAAACAAACATGAAAAGTCTATTCATCAAAGGAAAGAGATAGATAGATGATGTAACATAGCATATATGTAAAGCATGATCTATGTAAGATGATTAAGTAATATTTGTTTGCACTAAAAATTAAAAATATTTATTTATAAAGGTTATTATATCATCATGAAATAATGAGAACTCATGGGGTAGGATGAATTTGTCCTTTGTGAGTTATGTCAATGAAATATTTTCACATTCACACTAAATAAATCAAAGGAAAATATAACATTTATAAATTCACTCAATAGGAGTTATATTTTCCTTAATCTCTCTTAATTATTTGAGTTATTAATTCAATTAATTGTGAGTTGTTATTATTATATTTGTAACGTTTAAATTACATTTTCAAACCTAACTCTAAAATGGTAAAACAAGTGTAAATTAAAAATTCAAGAGTATTTTTGGTCTATCTAACATGTCACCCTTGTTTTTCCCATGAGGATCATGCGACTGCTGTAAATCTTCACGAGCTCTGCTGATAGATTATTAGAATCTATTCTCAACATATTAACTCATCCATTACAAATCTAAGAATCAAATTATTAAATAGAAATTATTTTGATACACCTAAACATGGTAAAATCATCTGATTAATAAGTAACAAAACTAAGGCACACATAACTTAACACAAGAAATTAGTCTGGCAAAATTTCAAAAGTGAGACCAAATGGAAGTTAGAAACACATAACCCCCTCCAAAGAAAACAACTACAAAGACAAGAAAAATGTTAGTCACTTGAGGAGTCATCATCATCCTCTTCATGATCAGCAACAACTTTCTCTATAAACCTTTGGCGAACTCCTTTAATGATAGCCTCATTTCTATTATGGCCATCACTAAGTACAGGATCCGATTGGCACAACACTAATGCAACACCTGATATTCCAGAACATACAAAGAATTCAATGTATTTGATAACAAGGGAACAGATTTAGAAAAGTATATTTTACTACTGCTACACAACTGTGTAAGAAAGTAAAAAGGTAAGAGAAGGATTGCCATGAGGGATGGACCAATCTAATCAAGGAGAAAAAGTTCAACTACATAAAGGAAACATAATAATGTCTAGACTGCTCCTAGTGTTATAAACTTCACTGGTGTTATAAACTTCACTGGTAGACATGCAGCAGTTACAAGGTCTATTAGCAGGGCAGCAATGAAATGGCTACATAGTTTTCCATTGACATGTCAAAAGCCAGGGAGATCTATTAAGGATATGTTTGGTTTAGCTCTTTCCCTTTTTTTCACACCTAAAAGCATGTTTTCAATCTTTACTCTCTCCAACAATGACATTGGATTCCAAACACTCAAACAATGCAGCATAAGAATATAGAGCTTCCAGCAGCCTCCCCATCAGGGTTGAACTGTTATTTTATAGTTATCTTTGGTTACAAACACGTCCTTTGAAAGCTCTCTGAATTCATTGAAGCAGTTGAAGACTTTGGCGAGGATGGTGCCGAGTCAGGACTTTGGGCTTATAGCCATTAACCGAATCCTTTTCAAGCAAATTGATCAGTATGTTTTCAGCAGGACATTTTGCAGGTGTATTACATTTGAATTCTTTGACAGGTGGAGATTTTCTCTGCAAGGCATCATCATCCAAGGCCAAAAGGGAGTGTAATTGCAGCACATAACTTATTTCTAGATCCTCCCCAGTTTTCACACAAAGTTTGTCAAAATTAAGATTTCTAACTTGCTGGCTACAGGGTTGAAATGGAATGGGATGCCCAAGTTTTCTACTTCTTCAGATTTTGGGAGAAGAGGATCATGTTACACGAAGATTAACTTCAAAGAGTGACTCTCTATCTCTACCCTTCAGTTTCTTTTAATGTAATGAATCTAACAGGAAAGTCACCTTTAATTGTTGGATTAAAAGAAAAAGAAAAAGAAAAACGAGAATGACGAAACCAGAAGGGAATTTGAGTGCAGTGGGAGTCTTGTGGTTGAGAAGTTTAGGTTTCTAATTTTGTTTCAGAAAAATAAATCTGAAAAAAGAGGGAGATAGGATTCTTACTGGAATTTTTCCAAAAAAGCTACACATAAGCTCCTTCAAGAAGCTTTTTTAAAAATTCTTTTTATATTCATTTCTCGTTAAAAATTAAAGTGCTACTATTTTGAAGAGTTATTCTCAGTGTCTCCTCTCAAGGAGAAGAAAAGCCACAAAACACCTTTCTATTCAACTACATCTAGTATGTCATAAAAATACATCACTTTTGGTTGAGAGCTAGGCCTTAATTGCATGAAGGAAAAAAAAATTATAATGTTTTGGAGCAATATGTATTTTATACTAAAACTGGTAAACAAATTTAACAATGGGCACTAATCAAAATAAAAGAACAGAAACCACAAGGCTAGCATTCTGAGACATAAATACCTTCAGGGGTACATCTTCGCCCGAAACTATGCAAACCAACATAATTTCCTTTGACTGCTCCATTGTTGTACACCAATAAAGTGGGAACATTCTGATCAGGGTAGTTTGGAATGCAATCAGTAGATATTATCTTTACAAATTTTGTTGCAGTATATCTAACTGCCAATTCTTCGATGCTTTGCATCAACAATCCACATTCTGGAATCCTGTCTCAAAAACACAACAAGCACAGCCTTCTTTTTGTAAACCTGACCCTGAAAAACTAGATAGACCATAGAATCAAAGAAATTCATAAATCAATCATACCCTTCCTTGTAAAGGATCACAACCACCCAAACATCAGTTGGAGCCTGTGACACCTCTCGAACAAAATCAGATCCCGAGATGGGAATCACTGATCCAAACCTCAGTACTTTAGCTGACTCTTGCATCTCAGACAACCTCTTTTTCCTATCACAGCAGAATGATTCAATTATTTTTGCTTTCTACTACTCTCAACTGACTTATTCATCCACTTTTCAAGTAAATTCAGAACAAACCAGCCATCAACAAGAAGGAAAATAGACTCTTGGCATTAATTCGCTATAAAAAAACTTAAATCTGCAACAATACCCAACCAACTTGTGTTCAATAAGAGATACAAAAAAATGTATAAAAGGGTAAATAAATACATTACTGAGAATTCATAACAATTCCGAACCAAATAGTACTCAGTAACATAGAAAACAAACAAACAAATACAAGTCTCACCAACATACACAATTGTTCTCTACAAAACAACACAAAGGCCCTCACAACAAATTCACAGAAAGATTCAAACTTTATGCATTCTCCACCACCTTAGGAGAAAACAAAACCGACCCAGGAAATAAAAACCGTTTTAAAATACGAAACACCCCATCATTCTTCGTGGGTAGCAGAACATGAAAAAAAAAACACATCAGAACCTGTATTCTTGGAGGAAGCGATCATCGTCGAGATCGTCTTCAAGTTCATCGAGTTCTTCGGAGGTTTTGGAATCGATCCAGGTTTGGTCTTTGGGTTGGTCATCAGATGAAGGGGTGAAAGGAGGGGGCTTGAAAGCTGGTGGCTTTGGAGGCAAATTCCCCAGCTTTCTTTGAATATCGTCCCATTGCGTAGAGGCTCCTTCTGTGTCCTTGTACACGAAATGGTAATCTCCCATTCTCCTTCTTTCTTCTTCCTTTTTTTCTTTTTCACTACTATTATGATCAAACAGCTACTTTGGAGAATACACAAGGGAGTGCATAGTAACTTTTCAAAGAAAAATTTCCCAATAAACCAATTCAGCAAAAAGCTTCCCAAAACCAATCCATAGCCACATTATTCACCAAATTAAGATCTGTTTAATATTCGGGCACTTTTCCTTCTTGAAAAACAACGTTTTCAGAATATTTAAATATTTTTAAGATTATTAATTTGGAAGTATTTTGTATAAGTTATTAAAATAAAACATTTTTTTCTGAGAAAAAATCAAAATATTTTGAAAATATTAAATTGAACAACATAAACTTATAATAACTAATTTAATGTTATATTAATATTTTAAATTTATTATTATTAATATTAAATATTCGAAGTTTATAATTTTTTTCACAAAAATTCATTCCTAAATCATTTTTACAATAATGGATTATAATTAAATTTAGAAATTGAGCAGATAAATTTAATTTAATTTTAGATATTTTTTTCAAATATCGTTTTTAAAAACAAAACCACAATTACACTTCTTCCCAGTTTATTTACTCGAATTAAAATAAAATTAAAAATTTAAATTCCTTTTCGTAAAAAATATGAAAATAATTAAATTTTTATTTTAAAATTTTTTTAATAATAAATTTATAAGTATGGCATAAATACTATAAATTTATAATTGTAATAAAATCATAAGAGTATTATTATGTTTGTTAGAAGGGTATTTTTCCTTGAATATTTGACTGTTTATGGAATAGTAATTAGATATTGAACTTTAAAACACTTGTCATGGGAAGTTAAAAGTTTTTCTCTCAGAGGATATTCTTGTTTTTTTCTCTTTTTATTCTTGTGTTTTGATTTTCTTGGAAACAAATTTTGTCTTCAACTAAAGTGAAGCTTTTAAACTCATGATGTGAGTAGACTTAAAATTAGTTAAATAATTAGTTTTAATCTTGTCGAGATTAAGAATTAGGTTTTTTCAGTATTCTTGTATTCAATCTTCTTTTGTCCTTAAAGTTGTTTAGAAAATTTCTTTTTCATATTACACTTTCTCTACAATTATATTGTGCTGGTAGATATTCTTCCATCCATCATAATAGCAATTTTCTCTATTATATTGACTAGCTTCTAGTTATGTAATTTACCACAATATCTATATCTTTAATATCATAATGTTTTTCTCCAAAACATATTCATTAACATTAAATAGATAGCTTAACGACTAGAGAAGTTGATGAAAACATTTTCAAGCGGTCAATGAAAGATTTAAATTATTTTAAAACTATTAAGTTTCTTTAAAAAAAACTTAAAATTCTCTCCTCAAGGAAGGATTGTTGAAGGAAGGAAAATAAAATATCACTCTCATTTAAAGACCTTAAGTATAAGAAGATAAAAAACAAGTCATTTAGTTTAAGTTTAATCAAGGTGAGTCTTACAAGAAGCAAATGGCTATATATATATTTTGATGAAGTAGCCCTCATTCACTTCGTAATCTAAGTGGGACTAAAATTTAAAAATGCAATTGCATACATAGAGAAGTTTGGGCCACTCTATGAGAGTCCCAAATCTAGCAAAACTTGCCAACTTCAAACATTTATAAGTTGTTGCATGGTTGCATGGTGCTAGACGGTGGTCGTGTAGTGACCCCTTCAATTAGAATTTTAACTTTCCTAATTAGAAGGGTTGAATGTTAACTTGTAATTTTTATGCTTCTTCCTTCCATTTGGATCTTTCCTCTAAAAATGATCAAGTGCTCAACCCTATAAATGTTGGGCTCTAATACCAAATTGTAAGACATGTGAAAAATACAAAAAATGGGATTGAATTATGTTTTTATAAATTTTGATAACTTTTATGAAAACTAGTGTTTTAACTTTTGTCATCTATGTAAAGAGAAGAAAAACTATCATAATAAGATTTTAATAAATGATCTATTGAAAAGAAAAATGTTGATGTTGTAAAGAAGATATGTTTAAAAGAACTAAAAACTTCAACATTAAATGTAAATATATAAAAAATAAAATGCACAAGAAAAGGGAAAGGGAGAAACTTACACAAAAAAATTATATTGATTCGTCTCAACATAGACTATGTCTAATCCTTAACACATAATCTAGATATAATAATCAACACGAGTTTCACCACTCTTAATTTCAGATAAACTTAATTATTGATTTAAGTTAATTTTATAGATTTTTTTTTCAAATATTACTTTTTAAAATCAAAACCACAATTACACCACTTCCCAATTTATTTACTCAAATTAAAATAAAATAAAATAAATAAATTAAAATTCTTTTTCCTAAAAGATATCTAAAAATTATGACATTTCTATTTTAAAAATTTATTTTGTTAATTTATTTTTTAATAATAAATTTATAAGTATGTAAATGCTATAAATTTATAATTTTAACAAAATCATAACATATGTTTGTGTTTGCTAAAAGGTTTTTATTTTCCTTGAACAAGTTTTTTTCATATAAGACTTTTGCTTTTTTTTTCTCTTTTATATTCTTGTGTTTTGATCTTATTGTAAATGATTGATGACTATCATTTAGGTCAAATGCTTTAAAATACTTTCCAATCAAATCTAAGGATCAAATTTAGAGTTATGCCTCACATCTCACTCAAGCGAAATATTACTTGCTTAAGCGAGTTTCACAAGAAAAAACCCCACTTTACTGGACTAATCTCGCTTGGGCGAGTTTTCAATGCTCCAACTTTGTCTTTTTATATTGTATTTGACTTGTCCATTATCCTTTAGTCCTTTTATCTCAATTTTCCCCTAGATTCTTGAAATTAGCACAAACTCAGAAATAAATAGTTCTTATTCATCTCATAATCCAAAAATATGTAAAAAGGTTCAAATTCCTAAATTAAAGGTTGAATTATAACTTTATTAATAATGAAAGTCCATAAGTTCCTATTTTTTTGCATGAAATATTACTGAATTATGACATTTATCAATGATCAATCTTGTCTTCGAATAAAGTGAATCTTTCAAACTCTTTGAAGTGAGGGAACATAAGATTGGTTAAATGATAAGTCTTGATGTTGTCGAGTTTAAGTAATAAGTCTTCTTTAGTAGCTAGACTTAGTCTGAGTTACATCTATTAAATGTTAACATCGGGAAACCATGTTGATTATCTTTTAACGAGTGGACCTTTTAGATTTTTGTAAACTTTGCATACACCCCTTATTAGAAAATACGATTAAGGAGTGTTGTGTACTGGAGTTCATATGTATCATCCTCTATACCTCATATGATCCTAATGAAATTAAGGTAGAAGATATGATCCTGATGAAATTGAGGTAGAAGATATGTGGCATCTTTAATGAAATGTCTACTAGAAGGTGGTAGATAATAAATTTCTCATACTTAATGACATGGTTTTCAAGTTCACCTTTGACAAAAAAGACATGCAAATTTGTTGTCAAATCTTTACCTTTGAACAAAGCTTATTGTATTTAATCTTCTTCTGTCTTGAAAGGTCTTTAGAAAACCTTTTTCCATATTACACTTTCTCTACAATTACAACGCCCTTATAGATATTCTTCCATCCATCATAATAACAATTTTCTCTATTACATTGAATAACTTCACCAATAGTTATGTGATTGACCACAATATCTTGGCCCTTAATATCAGATTTCATTAGGAGCATAATGTTTCTCTAAAACATCTTCTCTAACTATAAATAGATAACTTAATGTTTACAAAAGTTGATGAAAGTATCTCTAAGTGGCCAACAGAAGACTCAAAAAATTTAACACTCTCAAGTTTCTTTAAGAAACTTGAATTCCTCTTTTCAATAAAGGTTCGTTGAAGGAAGAAAAAGAGAACATTACTCCCATTAAAAGACCTTAAGAACAAAAAGATAGCAAATAAGTCATTCAATTCAAGTTCAATCAAGGTGAGTCTTACAAAATGCAAGGGACTCTATATATAGATGGGAATCCTCTAGCATTTTCATAAACCATGGATGTGAGACTAAAAATTACAAATGTAGTTACATAAATATAGAAGTTTGACGCCACTCTCCAAGAGTCCCACATCTAGCAAAAATTGTCGACTTCAAGCCTTTATAAGCGCTCCATTTTGATGAATTATTGCATGGTCGTGTGGTGTTAGATAGTGGTTGTGTATTGACCTCCTTAATAAGGGTTTTAACTTCCCTAATTAGGAGGGTTGAATGTTGACTTCAATTTAGGGTTTTTATTATCTAATTAAACCCTAATTGGGATCCAATTGCGACCCACTTATGCTTATACTATTTTACAAAGGAAAAACTATATATCTACATTTTTACAAGATTAGAAAGGGAAGTTTTAACATTCAAGGCTCTAAAGAATAATAGTCTTCTTCTTTCTTTTTCTTTTTTTTTTGCTTCTTCTTCCTCAACCCTTCTAACCATGACCCTTATTAGTGACCAAATGTGTGTTGCTCCAGATGGTCTTCCATTAAACTCTCCCTCCTCATAATGATCTATCCTCAGATCCAGATATTCCTCATAATCAGTATCCATTGGAAAAGGAGTAAGATCACAAACATTAAAAGTGGGGTTGACTCCATGTTCATATGTGAGATCTAGCTATATGCATTATGATTTATCTTTTGGAGGACTTGGAATGGACTATTTCCTCTTGGGCTACGTTTTGACTACCTCTGAGAGGGAAACTTTTTCTTTCTCAAATATAACCAAACCTAATCCCCTTCCTCAATTCTTTCTCCTTTTTTTTGTTGTATTCAACATATTTTTGAGTTTGTTTTTCAATTCATCTTTGAACTTCTCATAAAAGTTCTTAATAAACTTAGTTATAGAGACTCCTTCCTTATGTGATAAGGAAATTATATCTAGTAGTGGAAGTAAATCAAGAGGTGTGAAAAGATTAAACCATAAACAACCTCAAAAATATTAATAGTCTTACTGACTTCTCAATTATATGAAAATTCTACGAGGAAGATGTTCATCCCAAGATTTCTTATTGCCCTCATTACCTTCAAGAAAGTGAATATGGACCTATTTGCCACCTCAATTTGCCCATACTTTAAGGGTGAAATGTGGTAGAAAACACAAGTTTAGTTCCAATTTGATGCCAAAGAGTTTTCTAAAAATGTCTTAGGAACTAAACATCCTTATTAGACATGTTAGTATTTGGTAGACCATGTAATTTGACAACTTTAAAGAAAAGTCTTGAGACATAGCTAGCATCACCTACTTGTGACAAGGTATAAAGTGAGTCATTTTGCTAAAGCGATTCACTACAAAAAAAAAATAGAGTCAACCCAAACACAAAATCCACATTAATGTCAACCCAAGGTACACTAGCTATAGGGAGGGGTGTGTGGAGTCCATAAGGCATTATTCTTGATTTATCCTGAAGACAAGCTATATGTCTGGAGCTGAACCTTTGGACATCTACTCTCATGTGTGGGAATACATTTTGTTTTTCATAATAGTAAGAGTTTTCTTAACTCCAAATAAATTCATGATCAATGTGTAGGATAAATTCTTGAGTCACTAAGTAATGCTCCCAAATTCGAAGGGCACAAATGAGAGCATAGAGCTTTTTTATGGTAGATGGTATAATTCAAGGTGGGTTCTCTAAGTTTTTGACTGAAATGTGCAATAGGATGTCCACCTTGAAGTAACACAACACTTATACTTACCTTAAAGGCATCACATTCTAGTTCAAAAGTTTTTGAACAATCAGGTAGAACTAGAATGTGTGCATGATTTAATTTATCTTTTAGAACATCAAATTGACTTAGTTCCTGGAGCAAACCTACCCAATTGGCCAACTTATAAGACTAACCCCTAAAAGACTAAAGAGATAAAAAATCAAGTTAATGACTTGATGAAGAAGGGTTTTGTTTAGAAGTGCCTTACTCCTTGTCTTGTCCAAATGTTGTTGGTTCCCAAAAAAAAATGGGTCTTGAAGGATGTGAACTGATTCTAGAGTCATCAACAACATTCTTGTAAAATATAGGCATCTAATCCCTAGGTTAGATTATATGTTGGACGAGTTAGATGGAGCTAACATATTCTCTAAAATTGATCTTAAGAGTGGTTCCCATCAAATGATAATTAAAGAAGGAGATGGATAAAATTTTCTTTTAAGATCAAGTTGAGATTATATGAATGATTAGTCATGTCTTTTGGCTTAACCAATGTTCTTAGAACTTTCATGAGATTAATGGATTATGTGCTTAGGTATTATACAAGCAAGCTTGTTATTGTCTATTATAACATCTTAATCTACAATAAGAGTCTAGGTGAGCACAACCATCTTATGTCATTTTTAATTATTCTTAGGGAACATCACCTTTTTGCCAAATTGGATAAATGTACCTTTTATAAGGAAAATGTTGTATTTATTGGATTCAAAGTTGGTAAGGATGATATTCATGTAGATCCTAGTAGTCCACCCTTAAAAATGTAGGAGAAGTCCAAAACCTTTATGGGTTAACTAGTTTCTATAGAAGATTGTTTAAGGACTTCTTTACTCTTGTTGCTCCTATCAATGAACTTGTTAAGAAGGATGAACTTTTCATATGAGATGAAAAACAATAAAAAGATTTCAAAGATTTGAAGGTTAAGTTGGCTCATGCACCCCTTCTAGCTCTTCCACACTTTTGTCAAACTTTTGAGATAGAGTGTGATGCATCTAGGGTAGACATATGCGTTGTGTTACTTAGAGGTCATCATCCTATTGCCTATATTAGTGAAAAACTTCATGGACACACCTTGAATTATCTCACCAATGACAATAAGTTGTATGCTCTAATAAAAGACCTCAAAACATGGAAGCATTACTCACTGACTAAGAAGTTCATCATACATACTGATCATGAGTCACTTAAGTATCTCTAAGGGCTTGGTAAGTTAAAAATGAGACATGCTAAGTGGGTGAAATTTTTTGGAACAATTCTTTTACATGGATAAATACAAAAATGTAATGCAGTAACTTATGTTTTACCTAGGAGACACACATTACTCATCTTTTTAGGCTCACAGATTCTAGAATTTGATAACATAAAGGAGTTGTATGAGAATGATCTATATTTGCAATCTAGTTATGCAAGTTTCCTCAATAATCCTTTTGATGGTTTCTATATTTTTAAGGGGTATCTTTATAAAATAGAAAAACTTTGTATACTCTAAGGATTTATTAAGAAACTTAGTTTGTCTTCACGCTAAGTTTAAAGTAATGTCTCATGGAATCTATACACCTCTCCCATAGCTAGCACTCATTGGGTTGACATTAGTATGAATTTGATGTTTGGTCTCCCAAGAACCTAAAGGTGCTTTGATTTTATCTTTGTGGTAGTGAATCATTTAGTAAAATGACTTATTTCATCCATGCGACAAAGTGGAAGATGCTAACCATATCTCAAGGCTTTTCCTTAAAAAAGGTTGTCAAATTGCATGGTTTACTAAAGACTATAGTGTATGATAGGAATGATAGGTTCTTAAGTCATTTTTGGAGAACTATTTGGACAAGACTTGGAACTAAACTTCTATTCTTTATTACTTGTCACCCTCAAACTGTTGGAGAAACTGAAGTGGTGAATATGTTCATATTTACATTACTAAAGGTAATCTTAAAAGGCAAAAATAAGTCTTTGGATGAATGTCTTCCTTATATAGAATTTGTTTATAATCGGGTAGTTCATACGTTTACCAATCTTTCTCCTTTTGAGGTTGTTTATTTCACGTTCAGATACACCTTCTTTATTACATAAAGAAAGAATGTTCATATTTGAGTTTATTAAGAAGTATCATGAGAATGTGAAATATCATATTGAAAAATAAACTAAAAAAGTATGTTAAATACAACAACAAAGGGAGAAATAAACTTGTTATTGAATAAGGAGATTGAGTTTTACTTCATTTAAAAAAAAGGAAAGGTTTCCTTTTAAGAAGCTGTAAAAATCCAGTTTAAGAGGCGATAATCCATTCCAAGTCCTTCAAAAAACCAATGATAATGCATTTAGACCTGATCTTCCACTTGAGTATTGGGTTAACCCTACTTTTAACATTTATGATTTATCTTTTATTGCACGGGCTGTTAATTTGTGGATGATCTAAATCTGAGGACAAATCTTTTCCAAGATGGATGGTATAGAGGATCATCTATAAATATAACTCTTTTTCCCCATATACAAACCACTTTTGACTTGAATCATATTTGAATTGCTTATAAACATTATTGTATTCTCTTTGAAAGTCATTAAAGGAATAATTCTCCTATTTTCTTCTTTTAGGAATTTTCCTTGAAAGAAGATCCGAACTAAGTTTCTTCAGCAACTTAGTGAGTTTAATAACTTTTAATCTATCCTTGGAGTTTCTGCTAAAAGGTTGGAGAAGGACTCCATAAGAGGGTAACATCTTACAATAGGTGCAAGATAAACAACACTCTTCTAGACAACTTATTTTGCATGAGTTTTGTCAACCTTCCTTCTTTACGGGATCTTATGTGTATAGAGCATGAAATGAAAAGAACCAATACAAAACCTTTGTAGCCATTGTGAGAGTCTTCTTCTACTACTGCTTCTTCTTGTGTCTAATCATCTTCTAATAGTGCTTATTCTTGTGTCTGATTATGCTTGTAACTCAAACACATTAAATTCTCTTGACTTAATATTAAATGTGTGTGGCCTTTTTGGCAACACCTTTGAAACACGACATAATTTCACAAGCCTAGGCGATAGCTTCCTTCTACTTTTTTAGCAAAACAAAGGGCCCAATACAATTGAATGACTCTACATCATTCACATCCCGCTTTTTCATAAAAGTTGTTTATATGGAGTAACTTTAAACACATTCTTCAAGAGATGTTGATTTTTTGACAAAAATATTACAAGATCCTCTTGAAAGAATTAATAAGCGTACATTCCCTATAAACATAAAATTAATATTTATAAGTTTGACATGTACTATGACATGTTTAAGATTTGCATCTATCAGACACAATATACTCATTATCCAAATAAAAACTTATGACAAATTATACGCCCTTGCATCTGTTCAAACAAAAACTTACCAGATGAAGAACATACATATAATGCTTGCGTTTCTGAGACAAAAAAAACAACAAACAATGTTTGTGTCTTGTTTAGCTACACAACTTGTGTAACATGATCTAATACTCATAAAATATGTCTTATACCTAGTTGTTTTAGCACAAAATAAAAAATCATACAAATGATCGATTGAACTTAGATATAACAATATGAAATATAGTTTATTCATTAACGACATTTATGTATATTATAAAAGAAAGTTGAAATTCAATCATTCTTCCAACCACCAAAATGTAGAATGTCTTTGGACTACTTGTTGAAAAAAATGAAATTCTTATATTGAAGTATGAACTTTGAGAAGAAGAGTTTTGAATAAGGTGATTTAAGTTTCCAATGGAAATCTACCAACTTGAGCAAGTAAGAGATTAAAAAATAATGATAAAAAAATCACAATAATAAATTTTAGAACAATGCTTTCTTTAATTAAAATGTTCTTATATAAATTTTTGAGTTTGAATATAAATAAAAAAATTAGATATAATTGCTTAATATATTTTATTTTAATTAATTAGATGAGTAATTTGTTATTATTTATAAACAAGTTATTATTAAATTACCGAGTTAACTTTCGTTGAAAATAATTGATTTATGAATATTTTTTCAAATGGGTAGTTGGTTAATGCTCCAACTTTTATTTTTAAATAAAAAAAAGTAGTGATTAATTATCAGTGTGTGTCACGTCTATAATCAAGATATAATTATGAACATGCTTATAATTAAGTCATTTAAATGTACAAACAATTAATATGATTAAATGATATATGACATATGAACAATTATTGACAATATAATAGATATATAACATACTAACATATAAATATCAAATTTTCGTTGTTGTTAGGAAATGAACAATGATTGATAATTAGTCTAATGTTTTATTAAATTTATATTTATATAAGAGAATTTTTCATTATAATTGTTTTTGGGTAGATATTTTTTCCGATTCTACTCTTATTTAATATTTCTCATTTTATTAATATAATGAAATATTTTGTCATTTTATATGAACTACTTAAAAAATAAAATTATTTTTTAAATTAATATTGATGTGTAATTTTTATATGACTCAAACTCTTTCCTTAGTTCCTTATTTTAAGACAACAAAAAGAGTATATTCTCACATATTTCCACACAAAATCTCACATATAAAATAAAATAACCTCCACTCTTAATCACTCTCTATGCACTCTATTTTTTGCTTTTCAATTTTGACTCATTCAAAATTATTTCTGTAGGTATTTTACATTTTATTAATTTATAAAAATTAAAAAAAAATATGGATAAACAGATAGAAGTAATAATAATAATAATAATACAAAAATAATTATCAATAACATGAAAAATAAAAAAATACGTTAAAAAAAAACCAACTTCAAAGAGAATTCTTTGCTTATGGCATAGCTATTGAAGTAGATGTGAAGATCTTGGTATAAAAAGAAGATTACATGCGAACAATTTTGACCGTGAATTCTTTCCGCCTAAAATCCAACGGCTGCCGTGGTCGGTGGGTCCCTCCCAGCATAGGAAGTGGCAACACACACACACTCCAAGGACGAGAGAAAAACGAAGAGGAGCTTCAGGAGCGAGTCACTGTTACGTGTTTTTCACTAAGTCGGTAAGAAGAAACGAGTGAGCGAGTCGAAAAGCGAGTCACCACACTGCATGGACCCTCTGGAAGCTTTGGTCGCCCAAATCCAAGGGCTATCCAGCACTTCCAGCGATGTCAATCGCCTCCACAGTATTCTCAAGCAAGCAGATGACTCGCTCCGATCCGAGTCAGCTCGCCTTTCTCCGCTTCTTACTCAACTCGACCCCTCCATTCACTCCCTTGGTTTTCTCTACATATTGTAAGTTCTAAAAATAGTTTATGAAAAACGTTATTTATCGATGCTCAAAACCCTAGTTTTTGAACCCTAGAAAATTGTTGCGAGATTGTGAGATTTTTATTTTGATTATTTTTTAATTGCAGAGAAGCCTCCATGTCCGGTCCGACCACCAAAGCGCAGGCTGAGACTGCCGTTCCAATCGCTACCAGGTTCATGGCCGCTTGCAGCGATCAGATTCGTTTGGCGCCTGATAAATGTATGAGAATAAGAGATTCGAATCTTTTGTTTTGCTTGATTGATTGTTCTTATAGAAACGACGTGACATTGGGAAATTGCCGGCCGAAGTTGCTTTTGCGCACTGATTTTGAAACCTTGTTGCTTACATGAGTTAATTAATTAAATGACAAATTGCGGGATGAAATTATTTTGTAGGTTTCTAGATACTTGTTCGATCGAGTGTTGTTTACAATTCAATGAATGTGAAGGAGAGGTGTTATGGTCGGCGTGGCAGAGAGGAGAAATGGATTAGATGGAAATAAAAAGGATGAATGGAAATAGGTGGGAAATCGAGAAATTGTTAGTGTTTGGTTGAAGAGAAGTAAAGAAAACATAAGGAGAGAGATTGAGAGATAAATGGAAATTGTTCCGTCTAAAAGTCCCGCATAGAAGTTGAGGAGGTGAGAGAGAGAGAGAGAGAGAGTGGAAAAGTTCAGGTGAGTCCCACTACTTTAAAAGTATCTCCTCTAACTCTCCTCCACCAAACATCCCCCATTTCATCGATCCATTCTATATCTCAACTATTGATTGGGAAAGAGGAAAATATTTAGTAAGTTAAGATTGTTCAAATGGAGAGAGAAGAAAAGGGAGAGATGAAGATTGGGAAATTTTGGTGTTGATTTTTGTTTCTTGGCTTTGGTTGTTTTTTTATTGTTTTTTCTTCCGAATTTGTAGTTTTATGTGTTTAAAAAGTTGAAGGATCTGTAGCAGAATGATTTTAATTTGATGTTGATGTTATTTCTTGGTTTTTGATTGATGTGTTTTTGAATTTTTTGGAATTTTGTAGTTTTATATGTGTAGGAGGTTGAAAGAAGGTAGCCGAGTTTTTAGTATGATGTTGATGTTATGTTGTAATTCGGTTTTCAATTGAATAATTGTTTCTATTCTTTTTGGAATTTTGTAGTTTTGTCTTTGTGTAGGAGGTTGAAGGAACAAGTGTTGATGTTGGACGCTCCAATTCGAGGTGTGGCTCCTATGTTCACTGGACTTCGGAAACTTCAGGTCTCTGCGGAGCACTTAACTCCCATACATTCAGAGTTTCTTTTGCTTTGCTTGTTGTCAAAGTGCTACAAAACTGGTTTATCCATATTGGATGATGATGTTTTTGAAGTTGACCATCCGCGAGACCTTTTTCTCTACTGTTATTATGGGTGCGCTGCTTTCTTCCTCTATTTCTTTCTGAGTTTTTAGTATTGCGTTTTAGTTGATGGAATGGAATGTGCTGTAATTTCTTCAACATTTGTAATATTAGATATGCTGTAGGTATTGTTCTGTGTTTTTTACAGTAGTGGTGGGGTTGTAGGATTTTCCCCATTTCAATTCATGTAGATATTTGGGAGTTGGGAGGGAAAGAATGCAAAATAAAAAGGGTAGGGAAGGGTATCAGGGAAGAGTATGGAAGTTTATTAATAAGTTTCCTTTCTATTGTTTGGATGTTTAAATTGGGGGAGTTTTTAAAATGTTTCTCCCCTTCAAATAAAGCAAGAGAGTTGCTCAAAATCTGCCCCTCCTAAAGCTGTTAGGATACCGGAACAAGTGAAATACAGAATTCAAGGTTTTAAAGGAAGGTCACAGTTTTATCATGTTTCTTGATATTGCAATAAATTGCAGATAAATGCAATTGATGTGGCTACAATTGCAATCGTGGACACCCCAAAAAGCCTTGATGTAGCAGTGATGAAAGTCACTGTTTTTTAAACCTTGGCATACTTTCATGAGGAAACAAGTGGCTGTAGGAAAGCTGATACAATATCCTATATCTCGAGTGCAATTTCCATGGCTTCTCAGCAGGAGATACCCCTCTTTCCCCATATCACACAAGGAAAAAATCTTAGTTGAATCTGCTCTCTATCCTTCCTCACATGTATATTTTCTATCATAACAGAATCATAATAACCTCAGCTTTCCTCTCTCTTCATTACCAAAATATCCTGCTCTTCCAAGTAACTCAATACACAAGCCGTCCCTCCTTTTCTCTTGTCCTCACTATCACTGCACCATCTCTCCTGCCAAATCCTGGGCGTCATCAATTCCCATCCAAATTGCCTTGCATAATTGCCTTTCTGAATTTTTATTTATAGTTGCTAACGCTTATATGATACACACATACCTTAGGGGAGTGGATCTCACTGCTTAAGCTTGCCATTTAGTGGAATAATGCCCAATGTCATAAATTACCCACATAAAATATCTTCATTCTTATGTGGGACTGAAGTCCCATTACTTGCATTGCAATTTTGGGGTCCTAACATTCCCCATTCTCCACCTGTTCCTGCAAGTAACGACTGTGCACTAGCACTTATGGCTATTCCCTGCTGAACAATGCAATGTTGGCATCAACATCTGCATTGCTTCTTTGCACTTAAGAGGCATGGTCGCGGGCCCTAACATCAAATTGACTGTTTTCTTTTAAGTGATCTCTAATAGCATTATAATTACTAGGAAATGAAAAAAAGACCCTGCAGGTGCTTCCAATGGTTTGCTTCCTCCTGCCCTAAAGCCTTTCTCACTCTTTCTTGACTCCCCTTCTTCTCATTCTCTCCAACTGAATTATCCTCTGGTTTTTCCTACCTCAGTGTGTTAGGCTTCTCTCTGAATAATTATCTCCTGCATCTTACATTATTCCTTGCAGAATACACATAAGATGTAGGAGGTATATTATTTTGCTTGTACCTTTATGTGGTTCTCATATCTTTGGATATATATGTCTATCAGTGGCATGTTGTCTACAGCAAGAAGCTACTTGAAATATAATAGAGCAAAAGCACACTGCGGAATAAGTTCAGTTTTTCTGAGATTTTTCTGAAGATAAGCATATTATGGATCTTGTCTTTCCTTCTGTTTTGATACGGTGAGGTTTGATGCAATGGTAATGATGCTGCCTTGTGAGCTAGAGCTTAGCTCACGCTTATAGGCGGTAAGTGATGTGTGCATATCTTTCTTCCATGGAACCCTACTATGTAGGAGCCTCATGTACTGAGTTGATCTTCTGTTCTATGAGCCAATTTGGAATCTGGAGAAATGAAGGCTTAAATTTTAAAGTGTTTCTTTTAAGTAGTGTTCTCCTCTGGATTGAAATAGATAGTCTATTATTTGCATTCTAACCATATCATATTTGTATCTAAAAAATGTATAAATATGGTGAGCAATTTTTTGTAAATATAATATAATGTGAAACAAAATGAGAATATTTATATGTTTTCCATATCTTTTGGCTGAAATTTTTGAATTATGGACGTATTCTTAATGATATAGCTGTTATATGGAAGTGCATGTGTGGTAGGGTTGGGATATGTTGATCTTGGTGTGATACTTGATGTGGATACAACATCTAAAATCACCTTTTTAAGAGTTTTTTTTTTTCCATAAAGAACATCTAAAATCACCTTATAAATTGTTTTTAAAATGCAATATTTGGTACAATATAATACAACCCAATTTTCCTGCCAAAAATTCATATAATTTAAGTACAATGTATGTGAGTAGCGGGAAGATTTATTTTTTAATTTGAGAAGCTTACTTTATATTATTTTTTGTAATGTTGAAGAAATAAAATTGTAATGTAGATTTTGCTTCAATCTTTGAGTGTTGTATTCATGATACAAATTTTCAATGCAACAATTAATTTTACAATGTCTTTATTGTGTGAAATGTTACTCATTAGTACTAGAATGAACCTTGATTTACACCAGCTGGCTGGTGTTAATATATACTAATCATATTTGTGTGGTTGTGTGAAAATTAAATATGTTGGTCATTTAGGGAGGGAGACACGAATATCACTTGATGATTCATTGAAGTTTTGACTATGCCATGTAACACAACTTCAATGTGTAAAGCATAAAGATATTTAAGCCAGGAGTCAGCATGTTCATTGATTGCCATTGCTATTTTCTGGACCTCATTTGATATCTGTCATCTAGACCCTGTAGTTTCTTGCAAATGCATGACTATTCAAATGCAATGGGATATGAAAACTTATTTTACTCTCTTATCTAATCTTTATCATAGTTAAATTGAAATGCACATGGATCAGATTGATGAGTACTTTGAATACATGTCAACTTATAATAGTTTTAGATTATGCTTCTGGTCATGAGCTCTGAAGCTTTTGCATAGTGTCTGACTTTTGACCTTCTAACAGAGGCATGATATGCATTGGACAGAAGCGCTTTCAGAAAGCATTGGACCTTCTGCATAATGTAAGAAATCTACATCCATCTATAACTTGTATGGTTCATGATTTGTTCTCGTATCAACCTTTTTGATTCAGCCTTTGTATATTTTCCAGGTTGTAACGGCTCCCATGTCTATCATTAATGCTATAGCTGTTGAAGCTTACAAAAAGTATATATTGGTTTCTCTCATTCGTAATGGACAGGTAAGTCTAGTTTTTTTAGAGATTACACCTGTTATGTTTCCTATGCATAACATCCTAAACAGTATCTTTATTGTCAGATGTCAAACCCTCTGTGTATAGGGTTTTTCTCGTTTTGACCAAATTAAACCTTTATTTGTTTTCTGGCAGTTCTCTACCAGTCTTCCTAAGTATTCTTCTTCTGCTGCTCAAAGGAACCTGAAGAACTTCTGTCAGGTATGACTTCAATTTAGTTGGTTGAGATACTGGCTTACAGTTTAGAAGGTCAAATTGTCAAAGTTGGTTTTTCTTTTATATGCAAGATATTGATAAAAATAACTTCTATCTAAGCATGTCTGATCAGAATGAAAATTAAGATAAGAGATAGTGTCCTATTTTAGTTTAGAAAATAGGAATAGATCCTGCTGTAGTAATCACTGGGTTAAATAAATCATGGTTTGCTAGGGTAGACTAAGTCAATCAATACCACCATCCTAAGAAGCTTTCTTGTCCCAAAGTCAGAAGGAAAGGAATTGACATTTGGTGTTACTCTCTTTGTTGGATCGAGCGCTTACCACTAGACCAAAAGTCATAACATAACTGATAGTCAGAGCGTAACTCTTTCTACTTTAGAACGTAATCCAAAGATCTCGATTCAATTGTGACTTGACCCATCTGACCTCTGCCACGGTCAATTGATGCCACCTGCAACAATCTCCCCCTCATCAATTGTCCCACTAGGAATCAAACTCTTTGATTGTGACGTTGATTTTGATGTTAATTGTGACGCGGTCCATCTGGCCTACGCCACATGACAATTGTGCAATCTACAACCAACAATCTCCCCCTCAACAATTGTCCCATTAGGAATCAATCTCATGACCTTGGCTTTGATACTAATTGTTGGATCAAGTTACCACTAGGCGCAACTCTTTACTTAAGAGCTTAACAGCCCAAGCACAATGATTCGATTGTGATTTGGTCCACGTAGTCTCCGCCATAGAACAATTGATGCCACCTGCAACACCCGAAGTTGCTTCTATGCATATGTACTTCCACTGGATCACCCTTTCTATGCATCCCTTGATTGTGTAACTCTCCATGTCAAAATATCTTCTGGTCCAACTGGATTGAAACCATCTTTGTGCAGTCCAGAAGGAAGGACAGTGTTCAGCTAATGTTATCAATAGAGCCCAGAGGGGCCACTATTATGGCTGTGGGGCAGGGTGGAGTGGTGGTGAGTCTCGGAACAGAGTTTGTCACGTGTTTTAGATTTGCTGTTGGAGTGGTTGCAATTATGCTTCTGTTCTGGGACTTTTTAGCCCTGCAACATTGAAGTCCAACTGAAATCTGTCGTGCAGGGAACTGTTATGCTCTCCATTACGCTGCTGCTGACCTTCCTTTGTGTTCAGTCAGATAATGTTTCACTTTTACGGGGTGGTGCAAGCTAACAGAAATGGATGGGGCGTGGTTCCCTAGGGTTTTAGGGTGTATTTTTCTCCTTTCTCATCTATTGGGGTTTGGGCATCAATTTGAGTCCAACATTTCTGTTATATTTTTATGTCACTTTTTATAATATAATAAATTGAAAGAGAATAATTGTAAACTAAATAAAGCATAATATATGATATGATATATTAAAAATAGTAATAAAAATATATATATATAAAGAGGTACTCTCTGATAGTGCATACTGTTGCATCTGTCATTTCCAATGGGTAACCTCTAGAACACTCTGCCTGCTTTAGTATATCCTCCTCTTGGTAAGCTATATCTATAGGGGACAAATCTTAGATGTAATCGATGGCTTCCTCAATTTTTTTCCTATTCATGGATTTAGTTAATTAGAATTCCTTTTTTGTACCATCAACATGAATGACAGCATAACTTGCTGTTAGCAATTTGTGTGATTACTTTAACGCACAGTAACTTGCCTTCCATGCGTATATTTTGTATTTGAGCTATGTTAACCTTATTTTAATCTTTTTCCCTTTTGGGCAGCCTTATGTCGAATTGGCAAATACTTATGGCAATGGAAAAGTTGCAGAATTAGAGACTTTCGTCAAGACAAATGCAGAGAAGTTCCAATCTGTGGGTTCTTTTACATATTTAATACTTATTTGAAGCATCGGGCATTTTGACTAGATGCAACGTTGCTCAATACATTGTTTAACTTCTAGTTCTTACGTTATGCAGTTACTTATCAAGATTTCTCGTGTAAATTTCTGTTTCAGGACAATAACCTTGGACTGGTTAAGCAGGTTGTATCTTCCATGTATAAGCGGAATATTCAAAGACTGACCCAGACATACTTGACCCTTTCTCTCCAAGATATAGCCAACACAGTGCAGTTAAATAGCGCCAAAGAAGCTGAAATGCATGTGCTACAAATGGTGGTCCTCCAACTGATATACATTGTCATTTTCATTTAGCATTAACATGCCACTAATAACATACTCCTAAACCACAGATTCAGGATGGTGAGATATATGCTACTATCAACCAGAAGGACGGAATGGTGAGATTCTTGGAGGATCCTGAACAGTATAAAACCTGTGAGATGATTGAGCATATTGATTCATCAATCCAGAGGTATATTTTATGTTAAAAGCTCGTTTAGCACAATTACTTTCCAATACTAAATTGTAACAACTGACATGTTTCACCTCAAATTTTGAAATGACAAATTTTCAGTTTTGTTACTTTTAATGGTTATTTTCATGGTGACCTATGTCTATAATATGTCCGTCCTCTAGTGCTGAAGCATTTTTTTTTTCTCAATTTATGGCCAGAATAATGGCGCTGTCAAGGAAGCTAACTGCCATGGATGAACAAATTTCATGTGATCAGTTGTATTTGTCTAAGGTGTGTGTTCAACTGTTAGGTTATCTTAACATTTGTGTAAACTATTTTTTAACTAACAAGCGTGACTTGCGTGCTCAGGCTGGAAGAGAGAGACAAAGATACGACTTTGATGACTTTGATGTTCCACAGAAGTTCAACATTTAAGGCCAGGCTATAAAAGATTATATGTACGAGGCTATGAATGATGCAAGTAGATAGTTCTGGTTCATCAGCCTTTTCCTTTATCGTTTTTGTTATCGCCAATCCTGAGAATGGGGAAGTGTTTTACTCCCAAGTGGAAGAGTGGTTGTTCTGTCGTGAACTAGCTGAGGATGTTGAATACTTATTAACCATATAAAATCTATTGCTCATTCTTTTCACTTTCATGTATGCTCTGTCAACCAAGCATAATGCAGCATATTTATTTGCGTTTAAACGGACAAGTTATCTTCTGTTATCGTCTTATCTTGAAACGGTCGGAGGCCAATGAAGGAGTTGTCTAATAGCACCAATGTTTCAAACTTGTTATTCGAAGATCTTAACTCGACTAAAAAGAATTACGGAGTTACTACTGTAGATAACATAATTGAAAATAGATTCACATTTCATAAAATGATTTAAATACATAACATAATTTAACATAGATTTAACATAATTGAAAATAGATTCACATTTCATAAAATGATTTAAATACATGACATAATTTAACATAGATTTATAATTCATAAAATGGTCCAAATGCATAACATAAATAAATGGTCAAAATATAATAATATAATTAAAAGTAAATTCAAGATAATGTTTAACACCCAAATGAAGTGGAGTAGTGGCGGAGCAGAGGAATGTGAACAGTGACGAAGCAGAGATAGTGCGAGTAGTGTGCGCCGTGCTCAGTCACGAGCGACGATGGCGTGACAAAGGCACATGTTATTTAAATTAGAGTTGAGTTTTCAGATTAGGGTTTATGGGTATTCAGATTAGGGTTTTTGGGTTTTCTTGGATTTAGTGTTTTTTTTGGACCGCGTCATGGATCGTGGAGGTCCAAGGATTGTCCAATTCAACCCTTGGATCGTTGGATCGCTTTGATCTCCATGATCCAGAGAGACTTTGATCCCATCTTCAATCCCGTTTTCTTCTAAAAAGGTTGCAAGATAGGAAGATCGCCGATTTACCTCACGATCGTGACAACATTGAAAAGCACAACAGAGTCAACTAGGAAATATTTTAAATAAAGAGCTTTATTTTGAAGTTAACCGTTATTTTGGTCTTGAAAGTTAATTTTTCAATTCACTATAATTTATTTTGGTATGGGAGGTTAACTCATCAATTACTTTGGAAATTAAAGCAACTTTCACGCTCCAAACAGAGAATGGGTTATTTTTTACAAAATTGCAAGGAATTCTACTAATAATCACTTATCATATTCAATTTAAAAATTACATAAAGCTATTTCTAGTTATTTGTTAATTTTTTAAACATAGTACATAACACCATTCTTAGTTAAGTATACAAAGTTACTTCTAGTTAAATACACAAAGTTATTCTTAGTTATTCAACTAAATTATTGAAAAGAATATAAGAAAAAAATTTCAACAAAAAATATATAAAATAAACACTCCTTACACAAGAATTTAGCTTTAAAATGATGAAAAATTTACAGATAGTACATGTTGATGTTTTGTGTGTTTGAGTCTTTTTAAAATATGTTTGACTTTAAGTCGATAGTTTTCAATGTGCACTCAATGTGCAGGGTGAAAGACAACTTTTTTGTAATTACTTTTGCACTTTTGACAACATCAAGTTAGACATATGTGTGTTAGAATAATTTTGGAGAAGTATGCGTCAACTTTCTTTTATGATTTACATTTTATTAAATGCATCTAGAGATGTCCATGTCTTTATAATATATACTGATTTCAAATGTGTCTTAACCATGTAGTTTTTCCTAAATGATTTTTAAGACTTGTCTAGTCTTCTAGAACTAGCGACCAATGCATATAGATTTTGTTTATTCTTTATATCTTGTGTCTAAAGTTTTAATATATCATATGTTTATCTTCTTTGCTTTCAACACTTCTTGTAATCTTTATTTATCTTGTCGATCTATTGTCTTGTGCTACTTGCGTTTGATATTGTATATGATAATTTGTTCTTCAAAATGTGTCCAAGACTTTTGAATAAGATCGACATCTGACCATACAAAATTATGTATTTGAGTGATGTGTTACATTCTAAGTATATTTATCAAACAACCACAATATGATATTATTTGTTATCATTAAAATCATGCGTATTTCAAAGCAAGATTCTATGATATAGACTTATGTTTAATCATGAACAATATATTTATGCCTTAACAATATTTTCTTTTGATGTAAACAAGTACAAGGAAGAGCTTGCTAAATAAAAAAGAAATAAATAAAATAAACATGATAAAAATAAATAAATAAAATATTTTAAAGGAAGTTCACAAGAGAAAGACTAGAAGAATTAAAAGAAAACATAAAGAAACACTTAATTTTGTAAATCTATTATATTATAGAATGTTTCTTGATTTTCTTTAAATATTTTACAATCCAAGAGACTCAAAAGGGCATATGTTGGACTAAATTACAAAGATTAGAAGGCATATAAAGAGTTTCTAACTAACACATATAATTTCCCAAGTTGTATGTAATGCTTGTAAATTCTTTATAAGGTTTTTACTTCATTTTAGGTACCATATGTGCTTGTCCTTAAATTTAGGAACTATAATGTGTCTTTTCCTATCTTCAAGAAACACCCATATGCATAGTTAGATTAGTAGTTAATTAAGTGTTAAATAGAAGATTAGTTAAGGTAGTCACCATCTTAAGTAGTCGTGTGTTCACACTTAGAAGACTAACTGTTCTAAAACACATGTAAGGTTATTTTCCTATTCTTGATCATGACATATATCTTAAAAGGAGAGTTTAAGTAACTCTTGTAAAAGATTGAATAAATTTTCTTTTATGAGACATCTCTAGGAGTTTTGAAAGTGTTCTGCTCTTACTTTGGTTCTTATCTTGGAATTTTTTTTTCAATTAACAAATCCTCTTTGCACTTATTTTTTAGGAGTTTATTTTAAAGATGACATGCTCTTCATACTTTTTCTTTAATCTATTTTATGTTTTTTTTTAACTTGTTATTGTTTTTTCTTAAGTTTTGGTGACTTATGAATTTGAAACGCATGGAGTCCCATGCTTCCACCTTCTTCTTTTATTCTCCCATTATTCTTTAAGTTCTCAAAAAAAATCTTGAGTTAATCAAGATCCTCTCATCCTTTCAAGAATTATATCACTTTTTTTCATTAACAAATAACATAAATTTTGTAAAGGAAGAAAACATGCATTTTGTCTTTGATATCATCATTTAAGTTACTTGGTCTTTATATTGTAAAAAATATTTTTTTTTAACAATATGACCATCTAGACGTTATCGCATTATGTTGTTTAGCGATGAGAAAAAATGGTTTTTCTTGTTAAAGCACATATGTGTATTTTAGTTGTCTGAAACATACCGTAGAGTAAACATGTATGAGAGAGTAAAGATAGGACCAAACATTTATATATGAGAAATTCTATATCAAAAGAACTTAAGCATTTATATATATTAGAGTATCATGTCTAAACACTTATGTTATAAAAGTGATAAGTGTCATAATTCAGTAATATTTTATACAAAAAGATAGACATTTATGAACTTTAATTGATAAAATAGTTATAATCTAACCTTTAATTTAGTAATTTTAACCTTTTTACATATTTTTGGATTATAAGATGAATATGAACACTTTAATTCAATTTTGTGTTATTTTTAAGAGTTAGAGGATAGATGAAACAAATGAATATATTATGAATATAGATGTCACTTAACCAAGTTCAATTAGGTTAAATAGAAGCCATGAGACATAACCCTATACACCATTGGGAGAATAGAGAGATAGAAAACCCTAGAGAATGCATTCGTCAAGGAGAAACATCCTGGATCTTCTTTTCCTGCCTTTCATGCTTGTAATGACTAACATGAGTGGCTAATTCTTCTCTTTGTGATTAAGAGTAATCTATTCAAACTCTTATGTATTGAGGTGATATTTATCTATAATATGCAGTTCTTCATTGATGATTGATATTATCATTTTATTCTCAAAGCTTGAATTATTCATGATTTTGATCCTTAGATTTGACTGGAAAGTACTTCTAAGCATCTAACCTAAATGATAATGATTAACATATTTGAATGCTAAGAATAAATTTTAAATGTTAATTTCTTTATAAGATCGGTTGATAGTGATAAAGAGTTTTTGTAAATATGCGAGGAATCGATATTTAGGGGCTCTCTTAATAATTTTGTATGCGAGGTATTAATATGAATGATTTTTATATACGAATTATCAATCAAGATTGAATATTATATGCTTTTGAAAATATAAACGAGTGAGAAAGATGAACCTCAATCCTACTTTTCCCAATTGACTCGTACAAATCTTTTATTTTTCTTTATTTAATTCATTGCAAATTCACATTACAAACAACTTTTCAACAAACTTTTTACATATCCTCTTATATTTAGTGAATATTATACTTGAGAATTTAATTATTCTTTATGAGTTCGATATCTGTCCTTAGGGACAATTTATTACTTCTGACACGGTACACTTACTGTAAAATAGTCGTAAAAAGGGAAAGAGACTGTCTTATGCAATCAAATATACATGCATTTAAAAAATCTATATAGCAATGGGAAAACCAACTATCTACACAATTTGTTCTATGTATACATAAATATATGTTGTATAGTACAAAATTGTATTTTTCTTAACCTTTGCCACGAAACAAAAGTAAGGAAGGGTCTTTGTTATCATAATTATTATTAATGTTAGGAACAAACTGCAATAGGGGGAATTCAAGGCCAAGTCCCTTAAGTGACCAAAAAAGCTTTAATTATTAGACCAAACAAGTTTTGTTGTCATGTTATGATTATTATTATACTTATTAGCATGATTATTATTATAAATATTATAAACATTATAAACATAATATTGTTATTAATATTATTAATTTGATAATGTTAATATTCCATATACTTACCAACTCTAGTCCGTAGATAATATCCATAAACTTAGTTCGTAGATAATATCTACTAACTTTAGTTAGTAGGTAATACCACCAAATTCAGTGTGTAAGTATTACCTGTTAATTGAGGTCCGTAGGTAATACCCACCAACTTGAGTCCATAGGTAATATGCATCAACTTGAGTCCATAGGTAATACACATCAACTTGATTTCGTAGATAATATCTACCAACTACAGTCCATGGATAAATCCATAAGTAATCTTGCATATCTTTCTTTAATTTTTTTTTCATTATTTTTTTTTTCTTTTCTTATTGTTTACGATTATTACTTATAATTATTATTTATGATTATTATTTATGAATATTAGTTATGATTATTATTTATAATTATTCATATTATAATAATATTTTTAATATTACATATATAATTATTATAATTAGTATTATTCATATTATTAAAATATTAGAATTATTTATATTCTTAATATCATTAATATTGTCAATACTAATAATATTGTTAATATTATTAATGAAAATATTTATATTAAAAATATTATTGAATATACTTATGGATATAGATTTGTGGATACTGTAAAATTTACTTACAGATAAAGATTATAAAGATTTGTGGATAATAATCTATAGGTAATGCTGAATTTACCTATATATCTATGAAAAATATTTCATACATAATGCTAAATTTACTTACTGATACAAATCCATGGATAATATCGGTAGATAATCCATAAATGTAGAAACCAAAAAGGTAATTATACTCATTTTTAAAATAACTTCTAATTTATCTTTTCTAGGAACATCTTTTTCAAAATTCATAAAATATATTGTAAAAAACGTTTTTCAAGAATAGAATTTCTGGAAGATTTTCGAAATAAACTTTTCAAAACGTATTACATACGTTCTGGAATGTGTTTTTCGAAAAAAAATAAAAATCCAAGAGTATATTTAAAAAATAACCTTTCCAGAATGAGGACAAATCTAGACGTTAATGTTGAGATGAAGGAAGAAAAGACCCTTTTTCATGTTGAAGAGGTGGTGCCAGTCTTGCTACTTGATGGAGGCCTATAAGTTATAACATGTTTTGGTACATTTAAACATAATCATGTTAGCCTCCTTATTACTCTGGTGCGCATTGTAGTCTTTGAGCATGACTTGAACCATATTAAGAGTGACAAACTATGAGTTAGGTGCAATGACAAGAATAAACATAAGAGAAAAGGCTATACGTTACTAAATCAGAAGATATAACTCAGTTTTTGTTTGTGTATCTGCTACAGTTTTTACCAGCAACATCACACTACAAGAAAATCATGAAATCGAAATTCATTTTTAGAGACCATAATAATAATAATTAGTTGTAATAGTAAATAAATTAGAAACCATTTTAGAAACTAAAAAATAATTTGGTTTCTAAATTAGTTTCTATTATTGTTAAATAGTTTTTAAATTAGTATCTAATTAACAACCATGGTTTTAACTACCGATTATTTAGTTTCTAAATTTGGTCTCTAAAACTTTGGTTGCTAATTAGATACTAATTTAAAAACTATTTAATAATAATAGAAACTAATTTAGAAACCAAGTTTTGTTTTAGTTTCTAAAATGATATCTAATTCAGTTACTATTGTAACTAATTATTTTAGTCTCTAAAAATTGGTTTCTATTTCATAATTTTCTTGTAGTGTCAGTTTTAGTGTTTGTCTCAAACTTGAAGATGTTCTTCATTTTCCCATTACCCTTCAAGTTTAAGTTGTTGAGCATAAGGTACCTTGAGCTTTGCTCGAAGACAAGGAATGAGTGGAACATCTACCAGCTTCTAAGAAGGAATATGATTCTTAACAACCTAGGAGGTGCTAAACCCCCGACAAATTTCTCTGTGTGGTCGTTAGGTCAAAGATATAGTTAAGTGTTATTAGCTTTCAAAACCCTAACCAATCTATCCAAGACCACACAATACAATATCTTAATAGGTTTAGGGTTTAGGTATACCAATCATAAACATATTTCATAACTCTTTTAAATATTCTGGCACAAACCTTTTTCACAATACATATCAATCATCTTTATCACAAACTTATTTCACATGAGACTTTCAAATAATTTTCAAACATTAAAAAAAATATCCATCCATATTATTATTACTATAATTTCACATTTTTTTATTATTGTAAACGATATCACTTTCAATTGTTTAATAAAGAAAACTTGCAGGATAACAGTAACTCTCAAATAGTAAATATAACAATAATTTTCATATGTGTGTAACTAAATACAAGGAAAAGTATAAAGATTTCACATTTTCTATGAAAATTATTAAAAACTCATTAAATAAGAATTAATTTTAAAAATAAAATATAATTAGTTACAATATTAACTAAATTAAGTATTATTTTTATAAATTAAAAGATTGATATATAAAGTAGTTTCTATTATTAATAAATAAAAAAATATAATATTTCTTTTGTAAGCTTGGAATATTATATTTCTTTTGTAAGTTTCGGTGATGAACTTCTTGGATCTTAAAATAAATTCTACTGTGAGATATTCAAAATTGTGTATAAAAGATTGTATTTGTTTACGAGAAGAGAAGCAAGTTGCAAATAAGAAAATATTTCAAGAATATATTATATAAAGATTAACTTGAATTTGTGTTGCTCACATTGCACATCGAGTTTTTGTTGTTGTAAGCTTTCTACTCTTTATCATCTTTTGAACATTTACAAAAGTCTTTTTTTTTTTTGCAAAAAAATAAAATTAAAAGTAATTTTTAAGATCTATTCAATCATAAACTTTCTTTTTTAAATGTTTAACAGTAGGCAAAGCTCTTGATTAAGTGTTTTTCAAACATCTCAAATCTTTAGCACTCAATTTCAAATTCTGTTCTTTATAGAGTAATCTTTGAACAGTTTGTACTGATAGTTTTACCAAACTAATATACTAAAACTACTTACAACAAAAGTGTATGAATATAGCCAACTGAAGTTTAATTTTAATAAACTAAAATGTATTAGTTCGCAAATCCAATAAATACCTAATTAGAAATAATTTAACCTATTTTAAAGAGTTTAAAACATTTTCAAGACATTTAAATCAAAACCAATCAAGATCAAAAACCTTGTAATAAACTTTCTTAAACCCTAATTAAATATAAAATTATAACTCAAAAATACTATAAACTACACCAAATCAACCTAGCAACACATCATTCTTCAATTTCATTTGATTGGCAATCATTATCGAGAGATCTAGAATTACACCGTATTTCACAATGATCTTTGTCAAATTTTGTATAGTTTAGGATGTGCAATGTTTCTTATTCAGTTAATGAAGTTTGTGGAGAGTTGGAGTAGTAAGTAAAATTTTGAAACATAGGAACAATGTCATATTTAACAGGAACATGACTGATGAATCTGAATTGTTTGCACTGGTTTAAGTAAAAGTTTGGTCATGGATTACTTCCAAATCATGTTTTGTTTCGTTCTCTTACTCTAACTGATGTTTGGACCCTTTGACGTGTATGAGCTTAGTTTCTTTATGTTGTACCTTGCGGGTTTCTACTTTTGTTGGGTTTTGACAAGAGAGTTGTTCTGTTGGCTGCTGGTGGTGTTTTTGGCCATTAGGGGAGATTAATACGCACATTTTGTATAAGGGTTGGATCACCCCTAAAGTGATTTATATTTATTGATTCTTTATTGCTGATTAAAAGAATTAGAAAATCATTAAATAGAAACTTTATATAGACAAAAAATAATTAGTTTGTATATTGACTAAATTAGATACTATTTTAGAGACTAAAAAAATAATTGATATCTAAATTAATTTATATTATTTATAAATAGTTTCTAAATTGATATCTACTTAGTTACTAATGTTTTAACTATCAATTATTTAGATTCTAAAGTTGGTAGCTAAAATCTTAATAATTAATTAAATACTAATTTCAAAATTATTTATCAATAATAAAAATTAATTTAGATATTAATAATTTTTTTAGTCTTTAAAATTGTATTTAATTTATTGAATATAATAATTATTTATTTTTAATTTCTAAAATTAATTTTTATTTAATAATATTTAGTATTATAACAAGTAGTTACTTTTAGTGGAACTTCTAAAACCTCTACAACTAAAATTTGCTGAATCTACCTGGATAATGATTTCGCAATAGTAATGCACACAATAATTTGCTTTAAAATAATAGTAATAAGAAATAAAAACTTAAATGAATATACGAGAAAACACTTTCCTAGGAAGTAGAAACAGTGGTATTATTTTCTTGAGGTTGAGTTTTTTTGCATAAAAAAAAACAACGAGAAAGCGTTTAATAAAATCATAAACAAATGTTTCGTGACACCATTGTCGCCGTACCTCACGGATTCGGCGTTGCAGAGAGATTTGTTCTCGGTAGTTGTCGCCATTGAATTGTTCGCTTGCGATCGTGACGAACATGCTATTATTATATGAGGAAAACCAAATAACATGGCATTATTATTTTAATAAAAAATATGTTGAATCATTGCATTCAGCACTAGAATTTTATATATCTATTTCAACTTACACTTGCTATAAACAAATACTATAATGTGATACTGAAAAATATACTTCTTAATTAGAGACTAAATGTTTTGGCATAAAATGATAATATATAAATTCTTATGACTTAATTAAGTCCTTTAATTTTAAAATTAGAAAATTTTCCAACAACCCCAAAACACCTGCCAGGTCATCATCACCTGTGATGTACCATCTGGGGCATGAACTTTGATTCCCCTAGCTTTAACACACTCAGCCCCTTCTTCAATTTCCCTCTTTCCTACTTTAGGTTAAGTTACATTTTCACTCTTGCTTACAAATTGATTAAACATGTTGTTAAGGCCAAAATTCAGCATCTCAAAGTTTTAATTAGTGTTTCAAATAACTAAGTATAAAATATTGTCACACTTCGTCCGTAAGATGATAGTGTTATAAAAACAACAAATCATGTAAGACGTAGGCATTTCGTCTCTTCCCAAAGTTTGATAAAGTGCACATAAGAATAGATGGAATGCACACCAAACTTCGGAAAATACACATAGATTAAGCAAATCTCGTACCTAAAATAAACATTCATGTGTTTAATCTATGTTTGCAAGGAATGTCCATCTACTAAAGAGATTTATTCGAAATTAAATATCGAAGATATCTCGAGACGTGATCTAAAGTTATTTGCTTCATCAACTTCATGACACGAGGAGATTTTCAACACTGAACCCGTTATCTGTCCTGTATAGAATGCACATCAATCATGAATTTGTGCAAAAGGCTATACTAGCTTGGAAGATAAGTGTTATTAGTTATCAAGGGCCTTGTGAAAGGAAAGGAGTAAAGATTGAGGTTGCTTTAAATGCGACAATAATGTTAAGGTTCATCAGATGCAAAATAGACATACATAAAAGCGAAAGATGCTCAACAACTATAAAGGATCACCTAATGACTACCTTCTTCAAGAGTCTAAAAAAAGGATTTCATCCAGAAGGAGAATAAATAGAGAAGATGATATGTAATACCAAAAGGATGCTCAAACAAAGAGCATCCCTATAAGAAAATAGAACAAAGGTTGCATTGTACCAAAATACAAATGATAGAGCACACCTTATAACTTCACAGAAGGATCCTCAAGCTTAATGGAAATTAAAGTACAATCTAAAGAAACCTTCTGGAGAACAATTAAAGTGTTTATCCAACTAACTAGGAGAGTCAACCCAACTATTTTATACACTGAAAAGACGCCACCCTTCTTAGAGAGAAAGTTTATTTGAACTAGGAAAAAAAGCCTAAACATTGTATTTTTCGTCATACAAAATTTGTTAAGTAAATAGACAATATAGTAACAACTAGACGGTTTATCACCCAGTAATCAATCTCATATGAGAGTCTATATGCTTTATTATAAAAAAACACAATAAGATGTTTTATGATATAACAAGGCTCATTCATATTCAGTCTAAGATTAGGAAAAAACATTAGAGAAGATGAACAAGACTCACTAGATGATCTCACAATGAATAGATCCATTAGAAAGTCTAGTAAAGGCATAGTAGACGATCTAGTCTTCATTTAGTGTTAATAAAGTCGTAAAGTGTCTATATGATTTAAAGAGAATCATTTGGAACAAGGAACGTTGTCCAAGTAAAAGCTTCAAATAGGAAAAGACCCATTAGTCTGTTTCACAGGAATGGATCAGACAATCTCGATAAAAAGGTCTTGTTAGATGATCTTAAAGAACTGAGTCAGATGATATCAAAGAACTGAGTCAAATGATATCAAAGAACCGTGTCAGGCAATCTTAGTGCATGGATACATCAGAATATCTCGCCAGTGGTCCCTTTGGATATCACAAGGCAGACGATCTCAAAGCATGTGCTTATGAGCAGGCTAGACGATCACTGGAGATTTCACACATAAGACGATCTTATTATCTTATACCCGTTAGATGGTTTACCATGATAGAGAAATGTCCATACTAAACTCTTACATTATTTGATATTCTTAAATAAAAGAAAACATTATTTTCAAATAAGATTAATGGCTAAATTATTTTGGAAAGTTTTCGTATTTATGAACGTAACACGGAGAAATATGAAAATCTCAAATACCATGTGCTTTAATTTGTGAATGAAAAACATTTTCCATATTGATCATAAATATTTTTGAATATACTTGTGCATTCACTATGAAGTTTAAGGTTGTATTAGAAAGATTTTATACGAACATTGCATTAACTGAAAACCTTTGAAAAACAGAGTATGAGCATTTTCTATATAAAAGAGTTTTTCACAATATATTTAGTGAAAAACATATCTAGGATAAATTGAGATTATGCTTTAACGTTTAAATATTGTGTTAACTCAGAAAGTATTTGAAAAACATTTATAGTGAAAAATATGAGAATAGAAGGTCTCGATAATTCAAGGATATTATAAGAGATATTTTTGCAATGATACTCATGATTTATTCTGTTAAATATAATGTGCACTGATACTAATAATGTTCCCAGAAATTCTCAACGGAACCTAAAGACACATATAGAGCTTAAAGTAAAAATTTCCTTATTAAGCGTCAGGAAAGAGATGAAGTTGATGAGCGAGTAATAAGTGTCATATTTCAGTAATATTTAATACTAAAAGACAAACACTTATGGATGTTTATTCATAAAATGGTTATAATTTAACCCCTAATTTATGAAGTTAATCCTTTTTACATATTTTGTGATTATAATATCAAATTTGTGTTAATTTCAATATTATATAGGAAAATAGAGATAAAAGGGCTAAAGGAAAATGAACAGGTTAGAAACAAGATGAAAAGACAAAGTTGGAATATTGAAAACTAGTCAAAACTCACTCAAACTCGTTCAAGACTCGCCAAAGGCTCACTTAAATGAGTTTGAAAGCAAAGTTTTTAATTTATTCTCGTGAAACTTGAGTGAGCAATATCTCGCTTGAGCGAGTTTGGCAACAAAGATTGGTTTTCATTCTCAAGAGGAACTTGCCCTAGACTCACCCAGCCGAGTTCAATCCAGTGAAGTTGGATTTTTTCTCGTCAAACTCGCCTAGGTAAGAAGTTGTTGGGTTAAGTAGTGTCTAAGTTCAAGAGGGGGTGAATTGAACTTATAAAATTTTCGCAAAGAATATTGTTGTTAGAAATCCTGACACAAAAGAACAGATTGATTCAGAGTAAAATAGATTTATTTTACTGATTTCATAAGCACTCCCAGAAATTAAACAAATTGGTTTTAGAATTAATGGATTTATTTTCAGACTTTACAAAACTGAACACACATTAGATTAAAAAGAACAATCCAATTGAGAGATATTCAGTGCAGAAATAGATTTTGACAGGCAACCTTCAGGAACTTTTAAAACCAGTTTCAAAGACTAAAGAATTTTGAACAAGATTGCTTAATTGAATTTTAAACACTAGTATTACTTAGTCAGCAATTGTAGACTAAAAGAATTTTAAGCAGGATACTTCCTTTTTTAGGAAACTGTATATGATTTAACTCAACAACTGTTAAGAAACAACAGATTCAATTTTCAAACAACAGATTTATTTCATAACAGATTATCAAATTCCAGATTTAAAGAAGAGATCAAAGAAGAAGAAAAGCACACACAGTTTTTATATTGGTTCACTCATGAATACAGATTTCACAAAGAAAAAGCAATCTTTACAAACACTTCTTGGTTCTTGAACCCTCCAAGAACAAAGAACACAAGCTGAAAAACCCTATTTCAGCATCACCCTATCTTCTTGAAACCCTATCAAGAAGAACAATTACAAACATCTTTACAAAGAACAAAGATAGAAACAAAAGCACCTGAATTGCAGACACAAAAGTTCGGAACAGGACTCTCAGAGCTGCAACACTTTGATAGAACCTTGAACCTCTAACCAAGAGTCACCACCACAAGAACACTTACAGTTTTTTATAGAAACTTTCAAAAACTAAAAAGAATTTCAAACTATCAGTATGTGTAGATATTTATTCACAAGAGGTTACTGACCTATTTGTTCGTGCTCGTATTGATGATCCTACTAATGATCTTGTTGATGATTAAGCTGATTATTTGTTAATGATCTATTGATTATCCTATTGATAATGTTGTTGATTGATAAAGGTTAGATGGTTGTAAAATTCATAGCAAAATAAGTATGCATAATGAGTAAAATATATGGAAAACCCATATGAAAAACATGAAATTTCCCATAAAGCAAAGCTTGAGTCAAGAATAAAAGGATAAGAAGAATATGAGGAATATGGCAGAAAAAGAGGAAAAATAGCAAACAAATAGAAGGATACAAAAATGACCAATCCTCTCAGTGCATGGAAAAAGGCTAGGGGAATTGACTTCAAAGAGCAAGTACTGAAAAACCTCCAAAATGTTGAGTGCCAAAAGCATGCACTAAGCATATTAAGATTAGAGAAGGATCTAAATTTACAGAGTTTTAGAAAGCTAAGCGAATCCAAAAGGGTTGCGTAAAAAAATACCTTTACAATGAAAAAAAGCTTGGATTTTCTTAGAAAGGGCTTGAAACTAACCTAAACCAAGAATGAGAGTTTTCATATCCACTTAGGCTTGACATGAAGCAAATCCTAAGCTTAAAGAAGACTTCATAACTTAGAAAGGATTGTGCTAAGCTTGGCTTTGAGTGAATCCCTGCAAAACCAAAAAGACCTCTGAATCTGTCGAAGCCTAAAAGGGGGTTAAATCCAAAAAGTTTTTTTAAGGTAAAGAAAGTCAATCCATTGAGAAAAATGACTTTATGACGAGTGAATGTCGAATCTTCTTGAGCTCCTCGCTAAAATCTATAAATAAAGAGATCATGGAGGCTCAAAAGAGAGCCTAGAGGTTGAAACAAAGACAAATATTAAGGTAAAAGACCAGAGCGTAAATTGGTCAACAACATTCAGAGATCCATCTTTTTATTGTTCTTAGTTTATCATCCTTGTGCTTCATTGTAAGATTTACCTTGAGTTGTTAAACTTATCGTGTTGGGATTAGAAAACAATGTTATATTTCTTGAGTTATTGTTATTTATGAATGCATGTTTTCTTTGAAATTCAAGTTCTATTGGTTTGATAGTATACTTAATGATTAATGGTGAGAAACGACCATTGATGCACATGGAGCATGAATGAGGCTAGAAGAAGAGTTCATTTATCTAAACCCTATCATATGTCAATTGCCAAGAATGGAGTTGAGCATTTGGCTTGAATTGTTTCGTCTTAATGTAGAAACTGTTGGTTATTAATTCTGATTTTATTACCCTTAAACTATTTTACCGTTATTATTGCATTAATGATCAATTTACAGGGCTATTAGTATTCCTATTTTATATCTTCTAGTAATTGTAATTTTATTATATATATTATTGAAGTAAATCAAAATGAATGATTTTATTACCCTTAAACTATTTTACCGTTATTATTGCATTAATGGTCAATTTACAGGGCTATTAGTATTCCTATTTTATATCTTCTAGTAATTGTAATTTTATTATATATATTATTGAAGTAAATCAAAATGAATGAATCAGTTCAGCAGTTTTGCAAAATTGTGCAATTACGTTCAATCTGTTTCTACAACCTTTTGTCTTCTATTATTTTCTTCAATTAGTTTCTACAATTGGTATCAAGAGCCATTCTGTTATCATGAACTCTACCCAATTATCAGTCTCTATCCTTGATGGAAAAAATTACAATCGGTGGTGTGTGCAGATGAGAGTTTTGTTTGATTATCATGAGTTATGGGATGTCGTTGAGAGTGTAGTGTCTGCATTAGCGGATAATGCAACTTAGGCGCAACAACTAGTGTTGAACAAGATGCTTTGGTGTCTCCAAATCCAAGAGGAAAGCTTGAAGACCTTGCTGCTAGGTGTGTGTGTGTGTTGTCTAGTTGTTTGAAACTTGTTAATTCACTCCTTAAGATGATCGAAGTCCATTTGAATCTTTAACCTTTTGAAAAGATGAATTTTCTAAAATGCTGTTGAAATTTCAATAGGTTGTTTTTTCAAACAACAGGGTTGTTTTACCTTAGCAGTTTTTGAAAAGGTTTTGAAAAGCTTGACTTTGCTGTCAAGTCAATTCAACCGATTGTTTCGACAAAACAATCGATTTTTTTTCTGAAAACCTTAACAGAATTCTGTTAAGTGGTTTTAATATGCTTTAAATGATTCTAACTACCTTGGCTCCTTTATTAAATGTTTTTTACCACTTGGTTGGTCTATATAAAAGTGGTTTTACGCTCCTAATCTTGGAGTAAGAGAAAGAGTTTATCAAAACAGTTTTTCCAAGATTTGAAAGAGTTTTGGATCATTCTTAAGTGTGTGGAATAAGATTGAGTTGTAATTCTGAACTTTAAGCTTTGTAATACCAGGTGTATTCTATTCCCTTCTTCCTTAATTACTATATTTCTATAGTTGTGTTGCCAAGGAGTGTTGTGTGTTCTTGAGGTGTTCAAGATCAACACTCTTGGTGTGGTTTGCCAAAGGTAGTGTGTTTCTTCATGGGTTCGAGGTCACTACTTTGTTGAGTGGTGTTTGTAATCTGATTTTGATTGCATAGTGGATTACCCAGTGGTTTCTGGGGACTTGATGTAGCTCTTGGTGTAAGAATGAACCAATATAAACTGCTTGTGTGTTTATCTCTTACCCTTAACTCTTTAAATTATGTTTTTAAGTTGTTTAAGTTCTAACTGGTATAAACAACCGATTGTTTTTTTTTATATCATCTTAAAACAGTTTTAGGTCTTTGTTTCCTTGATTCTTTTCTCTATAATTCTTCTTTGGCTTTCATTATACCTTCAAAGTTTGCGAAAATCTTTTATAAACAATTCAACCCCCCCTCTTGTTTAAGGCCATATATTCTAACAAGTAGTGCATCGTGACCAGAAGAAGAAGGAAAAGAAGGATTTGTATGTCATCCATCAAGGGATGAATGACGAGACATTTGAGCAGGTAGAAGGAGCAACAACTACAAGTGAGGCTTGGATCATTTTGTCAACCAATTATAAAGGTGATGACAAGATCAAGAAGGTGCGTCTTCAAACCCCAAGACGCCAATATGAACTGCTGCAGATGGAAACCACAGAGACTATTGATGTCTATATAAATAAAGTTTTTGCCTTGACAATCAGATAAAGACCAAGGGTGAAACACATTCGGAGCAGGCAAAGGTGGAGAATATTTTGAGATCTTTAACTCCCAGATTTGAGCATGTTGTTGCCGCAATTGAAGAGGTCAATGACATTTCAACAATGACAGTAAGGTTATTGTCTGGTTCCCTATGAGCGCATGAGCAACAGATAAATGACAATAAGATTGAAAAACCAATTGAACAGGCTTTACAAGCACAAGCCTCAATTGGTAGCTCCTATCATAAACACGATAGTTCACAAGGCAAAGGATAGGGACGTGGTGGTAGCTATTCCAGCAAAGGTCGTGGTGGCCAGAATCATGGAGGCATTGAGCAAAATAGCATTGGTTCCAATCACAATCCAAGTTCAAATAACTCTTGGCACGTAGGACGTGATCGCGAAGGACGAGGAGGCATTTATAATAAATCAAATGTGAAGTGTTATAACTGTCACAAACGCGGCCATTATGCAAATGAGTGTATATCAAAAGGTGATAATCATGTTGCCAATTGTGCTCAAGAAGATAGTAATCACGAACAAGATGAAGAGGATCATGCAGTATTAATGACAACCAGATCAAATGAAACTCCAAACAACCAGACATGGTATTTGGATACATGTTGCACGAATTATATGTGGGTCAGAAAGAGCTGTTTGTAGATTTGGATGACTCATTTCGCACAAAAGTGAAATTCGGTGATGGCAGGTTCGTTCCGGTGACTGGAAAAGGGCGAATTCTTATCACATTGGAGAATGGTGATCACGGGTACATCTATGATGTTTTCTATGTACCTTATATGAAAAGTAATATGTTGAGTATGGGATAGCTGGCCGAAAAGGGTTACGTGATGCACATAGTTGAAAATAAATTCTCAATTTTTTATAAAAAAAGGGTATTTGATTATTACAATCTTTTTATCAAAAAACTGCATGTTTCTAGTAGATTTTCATATGGGTGATTTCAAGTGCTTGAATGCAATAGTGAATAATCAATCTTGGTTACGGCATTTGATTTAGGCACTTAAATTTTTAGAGTTTGGAAAATCTCTCCAAACGAAATTTAGTGAATGGCTTACCCCATACTCATCACCCTAATCAATTGTGTGAGGCTAGCATTTTTGGAAAGAATCACAGGATACCATTTGTTAAGGAGCCTTGGTGTGTAAAATTCCTTTGGAGCTTGTTCATACTGATGTTTGTGGCTCGATGAACATATCATCAATTGGAGGTAATAAGTATTTTTTTTAACCTTTATTGGTGATTTTTCAAGGAAAACTTGGATTTATCTATTGAAAAGCAAGGATGAGGTATTCCACTGCTTTAAAATATTTGAAGCATTTGTTGAAAGACAGAGTGACAGACTAATTAAGATGGTGCGTAGTGATGGAGGGGGTGAGTACAAGTCTAATGAGTTCAAAAGGCATTGTGAAGAACTTGGGTTGCAACATAACATAACTTGTCCCTACACACCTCAACACAACGAAGTTGCCGAGAGAAAGAATAGAACAATCATGGACATGGCGAGGAGAATGCTTAAAGCGAAAGGTATGCCAAATTATTTTTGGGCGGAGGTCGTAACATGTGCGGTATATTTGATAAACAGATCACCCACTCGGAGTGTTCCTAACACAATTCCGATTGAGGCATGAAGCGGATTCAAACCCAATGTGCAGAACTTGAAGGTATTTGGGTCAATTACTTATTCTCATGTCCCCAAGGCAGCAAGATCGAAGTTGGATGATAAGGTAGTGAAGACCATTTTCATTGGATATAAGCATGGGGGATACAAATTGTACAATCCAATGACAAAGAAGGTGATTGTCAGTCGTGATGTTACATTTGCCGAAAATGAGGAATGACAATGAAATGCAGCAACTGAAATGGATTCGAAAAAACAATATATTTACGTTCGATGATGTGGAAGATGGAGTCACTCTTGAAGCACCTACAATTCAACCTGAAGTTGTAATTCAACCTGAAGTTGTAATTCAACCTGAAGTTGCAAATCCAATTGCAACTATGATGGAGCGACCAAGAAGGCAGCAGCGACAACCTATACACCTTCAAGATTGCGAAGTAACTCTTGATGATGAAGTTGATGACAATGGAGATTTAGTTCACTTTGCTTTTCTTGCATATTCAGAACCCGTGAGACTTGCAGATGTCATTCAACACCCCAAATGGCAAGAGGCTATGAATGAAGAATTGATGGCGATTGAAAAAAACAATACATTACAGCTCACTAATCTTCCAAAAGGACACAAAGCAATTAATGTGAAGTGGGTGTACAAGATTAAAGTGAAAGGAAATGGTGAGATTGATAGATACAAGGCAAGGTTGGTGGCAAAGGGATTCGAGCAAAGAGAAGACTATGATTACGAAGAAATATTTTCCCCTGTAGCTCGAATGGAAACAGTGAGATTAATCATTGCTTTAGCTGCACAAAGGCAATGGAAAATTCACCAAATGGATGTCAAGTCTGCGTTTCTAAATGACTCACTTGATGAAGATTTTGTAAGTATTAACTTCAACTATATATTTCTTTAAAGTAATGAGACAAAAGTTGTGACAGGTACTCAATCATTCCCCATAATTTAAAATAGTTCCATGATTTTATTAATTGTCCATGCTTATATTGAGATTTCTCTTTTATTTTTTACTTTTTGCAATAATGCACTTAACATGTTGTGCGAATTGAGATGTGTTGACATTAAATACAATATTGATCAACACCCATATTATAACACCTAAAGAAAAGTAGCTATGTAGTCCATTTTATATTTTCTTTAGTATGTTTTGTTCTTTTCCTGAGTATTTCTTTTGTTATCAAACTTTAAATTTAACAATACATCTCACTTATTTTGTTTTGGAAATTATTTTACATTTTCCATGAAATTGATGATAAATTGTTATATGGATTGAGCGTTAAATAGAGTTGGTCAAAAATAGTGAAGTTGCTGCATTATTTTGTAACAGTATTTTCTATAATTCAAGACATGTTAATAAGTGTTGAACTATTTCCTATGTCAAAAGTCTTTATTTAATAATATGAAAACAACATACAGTGTTTTCCAAAATTATGCATACATGTACTAGTATATAATTTAAGTTTTGTCTTGTTGTGTTTACCATTTTCTATGTGGTTAACATGTAAAAGGCAGCGACATAAATATTTCATTTCTAAAATTACTTTCTTCATTAGTCCGTCATGGACATTGTATCTAAAAGATTACTAATGCTTTATTTTTTGCAAGTATCAAATGAATTAAACATACATATATGAAAATAACATATCGGAGCTCATTTTTTGTTACCAAGAATGTTTAAGGTATATTTAGTTCATTTTTATTTTATTTTATAGATCTTATATAATTATTTCATTATTTTGATAACGAAATGATGTTCTTTTCTATGGTTGTCTATACTTATCATTTATAATCCGAAATAGTAATTTATTTAGAATAACGGTCATTTCCAAAAAAATTCATGCATCATTTCAATACAAAGAAAGTATGAACATCATTTCTATGGTGCATTTTTTAGACATACATTGTGCTATGGTGGATTGAATTTATGTGTTGACTCATTAAAAGTTGGTCATTTCATAGTAAAACGTATAACGTACTTCTAAAGACTTTTTCAAACTCTTGCATTTTAAACTCATTGACTAATGTTCTTTTCTATGGTTGTCTATAGTTCTCACTCATAATAAAAAAAATAGCAATTTATTTATTATAACTGTCATTTCCAAAAATTTACAATTCCAAGATATTAAACCTTTTTTCCTTCTTTTATAGTCATAAAAACTATTAATTATTACTTATTACTTATTATTTATAAATAGTACACATTTCAGCAATCACACTATTAGTTTGTATTTCTAAAAAGTTTTTGAACTATTTTCCTCTGTTAAACCACTTGAGTGCTTCATTAAGGTTTAAACAAAAGAAAATGAACAACACAGACCCAACAGATATCATAAGCAGAGAAACACTGAGTACATTCAAGAGCATCATAGATCATTCGAAGGTATGTTCTCATATTTATTTTCAACCAAATAGTTTCCAAAAGAATTTCTCCATATCTTTTTTTCTTTCTTTCTGTTTTAGGGTTAACTAATATTTGACTGCATTCACATATAATTCTTATATTATCATAGAATGATTTTTTTGTGGACCGAGCCTTTGGAATAATATTTGGTACGAAATTTGATATTATATGGACCCTTGCCGATCAAAGAGGAAATATGTTCAAGGTATGTTATAATATGGACCTCCACAATCCCTTGATCATTTACGATTGTGATGAAATGTGTAACTTGTACATGTTAAAAGAAGGATCTCATCAAATTCTCTTTTGTTACGTGGGGAGAGCTGTTTTGAAGTAACAATATCTGAGGATACGTTGTCTGAAGATACTATCGTACATTTCTTTCTAGAGATTGAAAATTGAAGTTCATTAACATATCATGCACTTGTGCATTTTACACTAACTTTGACGGCTTCCCAGAGCATAGCAAGTCATCTGGTATTTTTTATAAGATACTTTCGTTTTATATATTATTAAATATATTAAATCAAAATGTATTTTTTTTCACAAATGCAAATATTTAACTTTTTATTGTTGTGTAGGATTTTCCTCTGCCTTTCGCAATTTATATAAGAGGTACATTTCAAAATGTAACTTTGCATGATCCAAACGAACAGGTGGAATGCAAAGTTCTAATCCGAAATATTTCAAAAAAGACTGTCAAATTGGAAAGTGGATTGAAATTTTTTTGCAGAGAATACTCACTTCAGGAGAATGATATAAAATTATTTTTGAGGCAGATGATGAACATACATGGCAACACTTTCGAGTTATCATTATGAAAATGATTTGATTGAAGGTTTATTGTAATGTATTTGGAATTCAAGACTATTTTTAAACTCAACATAAATTACAATTATTTTTTTTACTAATATCAGAATAATACTTAATAAATAATTATATTCTGTATTTCCTTTCTATGCTATATCCTCTATAGATGATTATTTTGGATCATAATACTTTTGTTTTTTTTTACATTATATATATATATATATATATTTACATTATGTAATTAATAATTTATGTAATTTTGATTTATAATTATCGTACAACATATTTAATACCATATTAAATGTAACATATTAAAGTTATTTTTTTTATTCTCATGTTCCTCCTCTCGGTCATCTGGTCTCACAGGCTGGGATGGTACCTGCAGAAGACACTCCAACGCTCAAGTCAGTTAGGGTGTCAGCACTCTCGGTTGTTAGAGTACTGTAGATAATGACGTATATGGTTCTTGGAATTTGTGCTATGTATATTACCTTAATGGACCTTCATTGGTGGGCTGGTTTACGAGGTTGGTCCATATTTAGGGTTGTGTTAAACCACCCTTAATTGTGGATTAATCCTACTGACTTGGTCAACCCATGACTCGTCGTCATGGGTCGATCTCGTCAGGTGACCTTCTCATTATGGTTGATTGGTTGAGTTCCTGACCGACTCACCCCAGTGCATAATTTAATATATTACATTTTAGAAAATAAATTTATTTAAATATATGTAATTTATTAATTATTTTAAATTCTAATATTATGATTTAAATAAATATAAAATATTTAAAATATTCCCATGTGTAACACGGGTCAAAATACTAGGAATAATATATTTAGTTGGAGAATGAAAGTCGAAAAAACGTTCCAAACGACGAACATGAGAGTGCACATTATCGAGAGAGAATTCATCTGAGCACCTTCTTTCACATGGAGAAGATGGAAAAGATGGCAACTACATTCCCACCTGTCAGAGATCCAAGGTCCGGTTTCAATCCCTTTTCCGGAACCTTCCACAGCCTCAAACCACCACTTATTCTCCCTCCTCCCAACGCCACCATCTCCGCCGCTTCCTACATCCTCTTCCTCCGTCGCAACTCGCACTTTCCGGACTCCTCTACCGCCGTTATCGACTCAACCTCCGGCCACCGTCTCTCCTACCAAGAACTCATCCACCGCGCTGAGAACCTAGCCGCCAACCTCGCCACAGTTCTCAAACTATCAAAATCTCACACCGCGCTCGTTCTTTCCCCAAACATCCTCCAAGTTCCGATCCTCTGTTTCGCGCTCCTCTCCCTCGGTGTGGTCATCTCCCCCGCGAACCCTCTCTCCACACGCCTCGAGCTCACGCGCCTCTTCCACCTCAGCAAACCTGCGATCGTCTTCGCAGTGACTTCAATCGCGGAAAAAACACGTGAGTTTCATGTCCGCACGGTCCTCCTCGACTCGCCCGAGTTCGACTCCCTCACTCGGACTAAGATTCAGCCTCTGAGTCCAATCCCCTCCACCACGCCGGTGACTCAGTCCGACGTGGCAGCGATTCTGTACTCTTCCGGCACGACGGGGAAGGTGAAGGGCGTTATGCTTACACACCGCAACCTAACTGCGATAGCCGCGGGATACGACACGGTCCGCACGAAGCGCGCAGAACCCGCGGTGTTCCTCTATACGGTGCCGTATTTCCACGTGTACGGTTTCACGTTCAGCCTAGGGGCGATGGTGCTGTCGGAGACGGTGGTGATAATGGAGAGGTTCAGTTTGAGGGGAATGCTGAGCGCGGCGGAGAGGTTCCGAGCGACGCACATTACGGTGGTGCCGGTACTAGTGGTGGCTTTGACGAAAGACAGAGTGACAGACGAATACGAGTTGACGTCGTTGGAAGGGATCGTGTGCGGTGGAGCTCCACTGAGGAAGGAAATCCACGAGGCTTTCAAAACCAAATTCCCCAAGGTCCATATCATGCAGGTAAGGTTTGCTTTCAATTTTGCATTTTATTTTCCTCTTTTTTTTTTAAAAAAACATATTTTTACATATTAATACAATTTTATTATTAATATAATTAGTTATTAAAATAGTTTTTATTTATTTATGATCTATAACTATAATGAAATTCGTTTTTTTTTTTTTTATGTTCATAAAGATGAACAAACATCCCCTATTTTTTTTCAATAATTTTTTTGTACTATTTTTGTTGGAAAACTTTTTCTTGATAGGGAAACAACCACTAAAATACAAACACTTCACACTTCTTTATAATAATATAATAATATTTTAAATTAAAAAATAAAATAAAAATAATTAAAATATTATTATTTTAGGGTGTTAGGTGTATATTTTTACTATTTCTGATGTCAAATCATCTCTCATTTTTGTCCGTCTAAATATTAATAATCCTACTTTTCTATATAATCATATTATAATCCTTAATATTATTATTTTAATATTTTTTTTTATATTATTTAATTATAAATTTATTTTTTATTATATATATTTATATAAAAAATAATCACATCAATAATTATATACATTCTCATTATTCTCAAAGTATCATTTATCAAATTGTATCTTCTCATCCATTCTTAATTCAAACACAAAATATTAATAGTAAATTCACTCTACTTTTTACTGTTAGGTAGGCTGATTAATTATCTCAGTTAATAATAAAAAATATATTATTTTTTCCATTGTAATCAATAAAAATTATTGAAAAACATTTAATTTTATCTAATAACTAGATTAGGAAATAAATTAATTTATTATATTAATTTTAAAATTTATATTAACAGTTACTAATCAATTACTTGTTCTCGACTTAAAAATAAACCGAGAAAAAAACAGTCGAACTTAAATATAAATACAATTTTAATTATTCCAATTTTATTTATTTTAACTATCCTAAAAATATTCTTATGTTTAAACTTAAATGTAATTCAAATAAATATGGAGTGTTTTTAAATAATTTATTTTTATTTTATAATATGAAGAACATTAAATAAATTTATTTAAAGCTTTTGTTCAGTATATAATTAAATAATTTTATTTTCATCAAAGAGTAGAGGTAGTAGATAATATAGTATAAATTATTTTACTAAATTAAAATGTAACTATTTAAATAAAGGAATTATTATTTTGATTTCCATAACACATTTTATAAAAGTCAATAAATTTTTCACGGCAAACATAAATTAGAGATCATGCTAGGTGATGAATTTTGGAATAATTATCATAAAACTAAACAAAAATACTTTACATGATGATCATTTTCATTGATTTATTATATAAAACCTTTAATATTGTTATTTATGTACTAAGTGATTGAGATATAATAAATGAAAATTAATTAGTGTATGTCTTTTCAAATTAAGCCGAACAAGTTAGACTCATTCCTTTATAAAGGTTTTGAGTTAAAAGGATGGCGAAAACGTGATTGAGAGAAAACTTATTAAAAAAAGGTTTCTGAGTGATTAGCCATTATCAATACTATGTACCAATAATATTATTATAAAAAAAAAGTCAAAATGACTTCAAATTTAATATTTCGCACAAACAACATGTTTAAATAATCAAATGAGTTTAACATTTACCTAATATTAGATAAAAAAAATAAAGTCAAATTAGATGATAATAAAAAAAATTAAATTAAAGATAAGAAATGTGTATATGTATTTATCATCTTCAAAGGTTATAGTACACTTACATTTTCTTTAACTTTTGAAAGGCATATTCTTTCACATTATCTTTAATAAATAACACTGACATTCCTTATATTTTAATTACCAGACACTTGCATCTCTTATTTTATCTATACAAATATTATTTTTATCTTTTCTTTATAAAAATTCTTTAATTTTTTTATATTTTAAAACTTTAATTTTTAAATTTCATAGTTTTATTTTAAGTTTTTGTTAGTATGATTTTTTTAAACAAACTAAAGAAAAGTGAGTTTTAACTTTAATAAGAATATAAGGAAAGTGAATGTTATTAACTATAAACATAAGATAAATTAATGTTTATTTAAAAAGTAGAAGAATGTGAATATTATTTTGTTAAAATAGAAGGATGGTAAATATTTATATTAAAACAATAATTAGAAAATATACGAATTCATCTAATATTATCAAGAAAATGGATAATTAGAATTGCTTAAGAGTTCCCGTAAAAGAAAAAGTTTATGTCATAAGATTATTTTCATTGCTAAATGGTATATATTGGATCATAATATTAAGACGTGAATTTTGTGAGACCTCATAAAAAATAACATTAGGTCTCTTAAATAAGATATTGGATCATAAGGATAAAAAATTATTTTTCTATTTTAGAATTATATAGTTATATCCGCAACCAAATAAAACCTTAATGAGAGTGTTATAAGGCCTTTATATTGAAGTTAAAATTACAAAACGAAAATCTTAAAAATAATGTAGAACAGTAAAGCCCACAAAAATTAAATTAATATCTCATAAAATTATTTCTCCAAAATATAATTGTCCTAATTGAAAAATAGTGTTCGAGTTATATTCCAGCTAAAAGAATAAATGTTATTAAGGTAGATTGTAAGCAATTGTGTTATCTAAAAATAATTTAAGTTACAGTCTATTATGTAAATTTGAATTATTTTTTAGTTGATATTATATATATATATATATATATATATATATATTTTTATTTTTTTTTTATTATTATTTTTTTATTTAATTAAATGTATAATAGTACTTTTTTTTCGTTAGTCAAGTTGATATTAGTAAATTGAATTTTGATATTTATTTAAAACTGTGTTGTCCCTGTCGTTGGCTTAGCCAACGTTACGTAATTTTTTAAAAAAAAAACATATTTCGTTGAAGAATGCCACCTTAGTTTTATTGATGCTATCTTACTGTAGTTAATAGAATTAATAAAAGAAATACAAAATGGTATTTTTTTTTCTTTAATTAAAATGTCTATATCTGTCTGCGTAATCAAAAACTAGTAGAAGCACATTATTATTCTTATTACCAATCATTTTATTATACGTGTTTCAATATAACACATAATTGTTTTAAAAATATTTAAGAATTATATATATATATATATATCACTAAAAAAATAATTAAATAAAAATAAATTTTAAAAATAAAAATAATTAGTCACTATTAATTAAACTACATTTTTATTTTGCTTCTAATTTTTTTATTTTTATAAAATTTGTAATTATTTCTTTTGTTCTTATATAAACTGTGTGTATATTTTGATTTTATTTCTTGTCAATTAATTTATTTAATTTTCATCTTCCAAATTTTTTAATTTATATATTTTAAAATAGATGAATAATCTTTATTTTACGATTTTTAAGAGATTTTTGGGATGATGAAATGCCAACCTTATATATGTTTACTTTAAATAATTATTTAGCATTTTATTCAATACACATATGATTAATTAATATAATATTAGGAATTAAAATTATAATTTCCATTTTTAAAATAACAAGAAATAACCAAATATTTTACTAGGAACTAAAAAGCCACTCGTTTTATAAGACTATAAGATATACTAGATATAATGTAACATACATATATAGAAATATATAGAAAGTTATGAAACATACTAAATCTATAACTATAATTTTACAAATTCAAACTAAAAATATTTCATAAGTATTATTAAAATATAAAGTCATAAATCATTATAACATTATCACTTTCTATTATTATTTAGATAATATTATCAATGTTATTGCCTTTTAAAATCATTCAATAAACATAACAATTTCAAATTTTAATTTATTAAGAACTTATTAGTTGAATATTTATTATTTTGTTTCTACAAGTTGTGAGTTGAATACTTTCTTTTTGTTTTACAAGTTTTTTTATAAGTATTTTTGGAAGAAAAAGGAAATCAACTTCTTCATAGTTAAAGTTAACAATAGATAAATAAATAAAAAAGTAAAAAACTTATATAAGAGAACTTTATAAGTTAATTTATACATAAAGCTAATTTTACATTTTAAAGAAGTTAAGCTTTTATAATCTTTAATAATTGTGAATAAATTAATCATGCAAAAAGCAGGACAATAATAACACATATTACATTTTCATAAAATGTCTTTAAGGACTTTGACATTTCACCAATGTATCTCGATATTCAAGAGTAACATCAATGTTAATTAATTAATATATTGATGTTTAGATCTGAACGGTTCACCAAAATATTGAAGAATAATAATATATAAGAGAGAAATACGTAGAATATATATATTTAAATATTATTCATAAGTTATTATTATTGTGTTTGAATAATATTTGTTTATATATATGGAGTGTTTGTAAATGAAGAAATTATAGAAATTGAATATCTGATATGTAAATAATGTAGGGATACGGTTTAACTGAGTGTGCAGTTACCCGAACCGTTCCGGAGGAGGCTAATCAGGTGGGAACAGCAGGTAGACTGAAACCAGACATAGAAGCCAAAATTGTGAACCCACAAACAGGGAAACTCATGCTTCCTGGTCAAAAGGGAGAACTATGGATCAAAGGACCTTATGTTATGAAAGGTAATTAATTAATTACTTTTGACTTTAATGCATGACTCTGTCGTGTTTTCATGTTTTTTTTTTTTGTCGGCGTTGTGTTTTCATGTGTTACTATAATATATAAATTTCATGTGTTTACTTACAAATTATTACAAAGTGAATTTTAAGCCTAACTCATCTCCAAAATTCACTTTGTAATATGGTATCAGAGTCATTTTGAACCTATCCTAACGAGTGTTTGTGTTGGGCATTTCGTGTCACCCGCTATCGGACCATTCATAATATATAGTCTCACGCACGAGTTGACAGTCTCGGCGTGAGGGATGTGTTGGAGATCTCATATCAACTAGAGATTAGAGTCTTTCATAATATATAAGTGGGTGCAAACCTCACCTCATTGAGCCGGTTTTATGGGGTTGAGTTAGGCTTAAAGTTCACTTTGTAATATGATATCAGAGTCATTTCGAGTCTATTATAGGGATTGTTTGTGTTGGGCCTCCGCTATCGGACCACCCATAATATATAGTCTCGCGCACGAGTTGACAGTCTTGAAGGAGTGTGTTGGAGATCTCACATCGACTAGAGATTAAAGTCTTTCATAGTATATAAGTGGGTACAAACCTCACCTCATTGAGTTGGTTTTATGGGGTTGAGTTAGACTTAAAGTTCACTTCTTAATACAAATAAATCAGATAAATGAAAACTGATTAACTCAATTTGATTTAGAAAATTGAATTATTATTATTATTAGTTTGCTTACAGCATGCATGGACTGTGTTAGAGCAGGTTATGTTGATGAGCCGGAAGCAACTTCAGCCACTTTGGTGAATGGATGGTTAAGAACTGGAGATCTTTGTTATTTTGATAATGATGGTTTCTTGTATGTTGTAGATAGGTTAAAAGAGTTGATCAAATACAAGGGCTACCAGGTAAGATGAGTTTTAATTAAATCACATATCTAATTATTAGTAAAAAAAATCATCTTTAGTTGTATCTCTTCTCTTCCAAATCACACTTTCACACACTCTCCCCCTCTTCTTATATTGAATTTTTGTTTTTACAAGCTTCCTTACTAGTTCGGTACCATTTGAGAAATACATATTATACCCTAAAAGACTTGTGCAATTCAATGTGAATAAATCATTAAGGTAGTGATTATCCTCACCTTGAGAAACCATCTTGTCCCTCTTCTCATTCAGCCATTACTACAATAAGTGTAACTTAAAAAGAATCAATCACATATGAATTAATTAAAAGTTTTCCTCTAAAATTTGTCTTTTACAAATATTAATTACAAATAATATTTATCTTTGTACGATGCAGGTTGCTCCGGCAGAGCTAGAAGAGTTGCTCCTATCTCACCCAGACATAACTGATGCTGCTGTTATTCCGTAAGATTTTAATTTTTTAACAGCCAAAACAGTTATTTTTTTTTTCTGTTTTTTAAGGTAAAAAATAGAAAAAAATTATATAAATTCTTTATTGAAGACAAAAAAATCTTTTGTTACACTTACTAAATATGAAATATAGTCGAGAGACATTTATCAGTGATCAGTTGTTAAAACATACAAATATAAAAGAAAAAATAACTCCTTTTAATAATTAAATAATAAATATACAAAATAAACATCAATTTATATATATATATATATATATATATATATAATACATGAAATAGAAACCAACGTTAGATACAAGAAATAATTAGTTGTTGTAGTGACTAAATTAGAGATCATTTTAGAAATTAGAAAAACCTTTGGTTTCTAAATTAGTTTCTATTATTGTTAAATAGTAAATTGATATCTAATTTAACTACTAAGGTTTTTCTACCAAATTTAAAAACTATTTAACAATAATAAAAACTAATTTATAAACAAAAAATTTTTTAGTCTCTAAATAGTCTCTAATTTAGTTACTATAAGAACTAATTATTTTTTGTCTCTAAAATTAGTTTTTATTTCATAATTTTCTTGTATTAATATATATATATATATATATATATATTTACTTAATTTGTAAAATATAAAATAGAAGGTATAAATATAAAAGGAAAACAAACTCCTCCTTTTAAAATCAAATAAAAAATATTTGAAAAAACATGAATTATGAATATATCAGTTTATATATATATATTATTTTTAAAAACTTTTTTAATATAAACTAAAATAAATTTATCAAAAAATCAGATTATCATAAAATATTATTTTAAAATTTATATAAATTAATTTCAAATTATGGAAAAATCTAGTATAATTTTTATTTTCTTATTTTAAAAATATTTATAAAAAAATGAACCCAAACGTACTCTAATTAATCAGTTCCCACTCCTCTTCCTAGAAAAGTACCTTATTCCAATCTGATTCTGGTATATTTTTATGGTTTATCATCATGTTAGTACCACGTGTTATATATTTATATATTGACAAAAAGTAGGTGGAAGAAAAAGGAAATTCAATTGTTTTCTACAATATTATTGAATTATTGTACAATTCAATGTCATTCTCCACTACATAATCTTTATTTGTCCTTATAAGAAATGGAATTTTGTTTTCTAGATTTGGACGCTAGTTTTTTTTTTATATCCAATACTTTTGTCTTCATTTAATTAATCATTTCATTTCTACATATACTATTAGCTTTCTTATTTTTGTCTCTTTTAGAAATCACATATCGATAACTTTAAATAGGGCAAATTTTTCTCTTAAAATTTGATTTTATCATAATAAATTAAGTTTAAATCATTTTTTTAATATGATATTAAATTTATTATTCTAGTGAATTATTAAGTCTATCTTAATATTTGCTGTCAGATTACTCATAAGGATTTAGTCTCACCTATCTAATCATAAAAAAATATATATTAAAAATTTTATATTAACTAAAAATAAGATAATTTATAATACATGTAAGAATAATCTTCTTTTTAAAAAAGTCATACACCTATAAAAAGAGAATAAAACTTAAAAGAATTTCCTGTACAAACTAAAAGATATACTTTCTAAAAGTTTAGTTTCACAATGAAGATGTAAATGTCTTAGATGTTAAAAATATTGATTAAAAATAATATCAATTTAAAATATAAAAGAGAAAATAGTTTTCCCTTTAAAAAAAATCATATACATAATAAAAGAGAATAAAACTTAAACTAAAAGATATATTTAAAAAAAAATAATAATACTCTGACAATTATATCTTAAAAGACTACAACTATAAAAATTGTTTTATCTCTTCATGAGTCCATAGTTTAGCAAAACTTATTTCTCTTCCGAGTTCTAATATATATTTTTCTAAAATATAAGAACTAATATAAAATATTAACACAAATATACGGACTAAGGTTTGTTTATAGATCAATTTTTCTTTTTTTTTAATTTTTTTCTTTTCGAGAAATTTACCTAAAAAATCTTCTTTTATATTGGGAAGATAAAAAAAAAACTAGCAAACAGATTCTGAGAAAGAACTAATAAGTTTGAGAATGATTAACAGATACCCTGATGATGAAGCAGGCGAAGTGCCCATGGCGTTTGTTGTAAGACAACCTCAAAGTTCTCTTGGCGCCGCAGAAGTTGTCGATTTTGTTGCCAAACAGGTCCTTTTCCCTTCTGCATTACTTGCTTTCTTCTGCACATTCAAATTTTAATCTATTAAGATAGATTCTCACAAACTTCCACCATTTATGAAAACAATAAATAACAAATGAAAGTGAGTTGGGTACCCTATTTAACACCTGCAATAATACCTGTCAAATCTTATAATGAATTTATTAATCACAAATGAAACTCACTGATGTATCACCTTAACAATATAATAGAATGACTGTTTATTAAAACAGTAATGATACTTAGGGTTTATTAAAACCCTAACCCTAATAATACTTACAACCTAATATATAATTGTGATTAATGATATAAAAAAATATTTTTGTCATTTTATGTAAAAATTGAAATTTAAAAAAAAATTAGACTTAGCAGTACAAGAAAATCATGAGATAAAAAACATTTTTTAGATACCAAAATAATTAATTGTAATAGTAACTAAATTAGAGACCATTTTAAAAACTAAATAAAAAATTGGTTTCTAAATTAGTTTCTATTATTGTTAAATAGTTTTTAAATTGATATCTAATTAGCAACCAAGGTTTTAACTACCAATTATTTAGTATCTAAATTTGGTCTCTAAAACCTTGGTTGCTAATTAGATATCAATTTAGAAACTATTTAACAATAATAGAAACCAATTTTTTATTTAGTTTCTAAAATGGTCTCTAATTTAGTTACTATTGCAACTAATTATTTTGGTCTCTAAAAATTGGTTTCTATTTCATGATTTTTTTTAGTAGCAAGTTATTAATATATCACTTCTTTTATTAAAATTATTTTTCTGGATAATTTTAAAGGATTAGAGTTTGGAATGTAAAATTTGTTTGAAGGACTAAAATATTATTAAATTAATACACTGAAAAACATATTTAAGCATTAAATAATTATGGTATAAAAAATGTTTCTACGTTTTGGTTTCAGGTTACACCGTACAAGAAAATAAGGCGTGTAGCATTTGTTGATTCCATACCCAAGAATGCTTCAGGGAAGATACTAAGAAAGGATCTATGTAAAATTGCACTCTCTAAGTTATAATGATTCGTTTTATTTTATTTTTTTCCTAAATGATGCATGGTTTTTCATTTTAGTTGACAATAAAGTGGTTCTTGATTCAGTCATTTGTTCCAAATAATAACAAAAAAGAATAATATTTGTTTGTATTCCATTTGTCTGTATATGGTTTATATGTAAAGAGCCAGATATTTTTAATGCAACTATTTCTTGCACATGATCAACACCTCCATATGCACATGATCAACACCTGATTTTTATATAAAATGATAAAAATATCTTTAAATAAAAAAAAATATAAATATTTTTGAAATTTCTTTTTTAAACATGTTTTTAGATTGAATTTTCAAAACACTTTTATGAATTTTAGAATTCCTTTTCCATAACACGTTTTTAAAAATATTTGAAATTTATTTTTGAAATATATTTTTCACATTTCAGAACTATATTTTCATAATAAAATTTTATTTTAAAATTTCATTTCTGGAATACAGTAATCTATTTCAGATTATTTTTTTTAAAGTTTGAACATAAAAGATAATTTAAAAGAAAAATGTGCATATCACAATTTGTAAGGTAGAGGAAGAATTTTTCAATTTTAAAATTGGTTTTGGACCTTGTCAAAATTTGCGTAGTATAGTAAGTTCTCCATCACATAATTTAGTTACAAAAACTTTTAAAATATGTGGAAGTGAAGACAAATTTAAATATGTTTTCACAATCTTAGAATTATAACCCTTTCAGATAAAAATGGTAAAGAATTATTCTTTGCATGATAGCTAGAATTTTAACATAAATGGGTATCTTAAATTATATAATGAAATAAAAGTTTTATAGTCAAGTCATAATATAGTCAACTAAGAGCTATAGGATTTGTTATTGGGCAGTGATAAGCTTTTCATG
>Ga0123342_1000047_pt1 | contig 118232 bp, 62 predicted proteins | sample Turbeawhitnodule_FD_89960 | JGI IMG/M metagenome (GOLD analysis project Ga0123342, IMG submission 89960) | Root nodule microbial communities of legume samples collected from Mexico - Turtle bean Mexico white nodule | ecosystem: Host-associated > Plants > Roots > Nodule | place: Mexico: Nepantla... | reverse complement strand
AAATAATGAGTGTTTAAAGCTGTACAAATCAAATAAAATAAAATCACTAACAAATCTGTCCTAATAAATATAAAATGGAATCTGCACTTAATTATAACATAATTCTCCTAATTATGCAACAGTTAGGACTGATTAACAGAAGCATCAATTTTCATGCTACAATGCAGGAGACAACTCTAGGTGGCTTAAGAACTAATGTATATGATAGACAATCAGAAGAAAGAGAACCCCAGAGATAATGAGAAAGTAGGCACGTTCCTAAAAGTTGTAAATGGACATTTTTCACCTTCAGACTTAAATAGCTCATACCGTGGATTTAGTTAAGCTTTTACCATAGGACATTTGAGTTTTCACTAATATCTCCTATCAATTTATTTTCCTATTCAATCAGAATGATTTTTTTTTTTATAAAAAAATTGCATACTAAACTCATTTCCATTTGTTAGTACAAGGTGAATACAAAATGTTACCACCATAATGTTCAGGAAAATGTTGGGTGAATTTGCACGCTTTATGTCTACTATAATGTGTTTGAGTAGCTAAGAATTGATAATACAGCAAGAATTACAGTAAACAGAAGAAGGGAAAAAATCCTAGTGAATGATGCGATGATATCACTCATTCACCATCAACATCTTCAGGTCCTATAATTATCCTCCTTATTTGATGAGGGCATGGATGGAAATGAAACATCTCAAAGAGGAGTAACTACCAGAGCCATGGTTAAGGCTAAGGAGAGGGAATCAAAGAATCCAACAAATTGAAGAAGCTTCTGGAGGAAGATTAACCAGAAGCATGGTTAGGGAGCTTGAGGAGGGGCTCATAAAGGCTAGCCAACTTTTAAGAAAGAAGAAAATTGTTTTTTTAGTAAAATTCCTAGTTTGTACTCTTCTTTTAGTGTTTTTGTGGAATTAGCCCCCTTGTTTGGACATAAGCTTAACCTTTAGGATGTTTGTATATGCCTTTAGTGGCTTTGTGTTTTGGACACAACTGTAGGAAGGGGTTTGTTTGGCCACCCGTCCCACACGCCTAGCTCTATAAGCTCTAGTGTATTTTGGCCATAACTTGGATGAATGAGAGCATTTTGCTTAGAGATTGAAAGATTGTGAGAGGTATGAAATTCTATCCTTTGTAGGTTCTTATCTTGAGTGTTAGGAATCAAGTGGTGAATCACCCTCCTTGCTTATCTTTTTGTAAGTGGTGCAAGTTCTCTTCCTCCTTACCTCCTCTATTCTTTTTCTTTTAGTTCTTGACTAGCTTTCATCATAAGCTAGTTTCCTTCTTTTCCTCAAGGTAATCTCTTCTCCTTCAACACTTTCCTTTCTGATTTTTGATCTCTTTCTTTCTTGGATGCACTTTCTTTGCCTAACCTTTGTCATCCAAACAACCCAAAACAACCACCAACCACCATCAAAACCACCTTCACCAAACTCACCACACACTTGTGAGAAATAAATTAATAGAAACTTTTTAACCATTACTAGATAGAGACACATTCAAGCAGCATTGCAGCATTCATTGTGTTTTAGATTAGAACAACTTGTTCTTAACTGATGGATACCAACATTTTGAAATTCCATTAGCAACTTCTTCGTTCTTAACAGGCTCTAGAGACTGGTAGTAACTCATTTTTCAAAAGAAAATGCCAGAAACATAATAATAAGAAGAGAAACAACTAAACTAACCTTATCCCTTATGAGAGCAGGGTAACAGTATCATAGATTAAAAACATCAGAATTAATCGGCATTCAATTTTTCAGACCAGAAAAAGAAAGATTTGCATCGATTAAGGGCATTTATCTGGCTTGACTAAAAGACATGGGAAATATTTATTCTTAAGCGATGGATACCAACACTTTAAATTGCATTACACAACTAAGGTCTTCAATCACAGGTACAACAGGAAGAAATGAGAGATTGGTTATGAATTTTAACAAGAAATGACCAACATAATATCAATTAGAACAACAGCAAAAACTTACCGTGTCTTTTGCGACAAGAGAGCAACAACACCATAGATAAGAAACATTAGGAGCATTCCAGAGTGCTCAAAGTTATTGAAGTAAGTGGTGTTCAAGGATCCATCTACAAAAAACCTGAGTTGGGTTGCTAACAAAAGCTCCACACACAAGTCAATGAAAGCACCAATTGAAATGACATAGAGCTCCAAGTGCTTGAGTCTTCCATTAAACCCCGGAACTGGATTCCAAACATGGACTCTGAATGTCTTAGGATTTGATACATACCTCACCACAGATCCCCATATATGCCATGCCCCAACTAGAAGAAACAAGGACCCTGGCAATATATGACCTATGAAAGATCCCATCTTCCTAGTACTCACTCAACCAGATCTTCGAATGATTCTTTAGCAGTTCAAAGCAAATGGTTGACCACTATAAAATGTCCTCCCTCTACACCCACCAACTAATCCTGTTATGGATCAAAACACAGTCAGTTCCAAATTTCCAATTACAACTTCTTGGATCAAAGATTCAGTATAATGTTTATTAGTCATAATAGCAAGAAGTTTGCTAATCAAGCAACCCTAACCCATTTCTTCTGCTAAGATTCTCTTGCAGAAAGACTGATATTAAGTGTCAACTTCAATTGTTCATTTTCAGGGAAAACACAAATCAAGTTCCACGAAGCAAACTAACTAAGCAGAAAAGTCACAATCTATAACAATTAATGGTAAGAAAATACAATAAACCAAAGAAAAACTGCCACCAAACCTAAATGCCAAAAACTGTATACTGGGAGAAAGAAGATGAGAAGATCCATCTATAACCCCAAAAATTTCTCATATTCAAAAACCCAACTAAATCTAAAGTACATTTCTTTCACTTCTCTTTCATAACAGAGACAAATTGGGCATTTGTGCAAGCAAGTGGAATTTTAATTATAAACTAAATCCAGTTGAATAAATAATTAGTTACTATACATGGGAAATAACGGAGCTTAAGAAGTCCTAAAGGAAGAGAATAATGATGAAGAAAAAAGGGTTTACTATACTCACTGTAATAATAATATGGCATATCATAAGCAAAGGCTGATTGGTTTGGATGCAAAAAAAAGAGAGCCCAATGATTCAGCGATTAAAAGTTGTTATGGTTCTCCAATTTGCAACAGCAGTGTCAATGATTTGAATCAGCACCAGCAGGGAGTGAAAAGAGGGTGATAGGTGTGAAAATTGGAGGGTAGAAAGAATGTTATGATGAGTAAGGTGGAGATGTGACATCAGTGATTATGAAAGTCTCTCTCTTGGTTTCAGGGTCTGAAAGAGTAATACCAACGAGGCCAAAAGCAGAGGTTTTTTTAGCGAAATACTATGAAAGGAAGAACACATACATGGACAGATACACATTATTTGAATCAAAATACCATGTGTTGTTTGGATAAATCTATGATTGAATGTAATCATAACTATACAATGATTTTATGTAAATTTTGTTTAAAACTCAAATCAAACCAATTCAATTATGATTTTTTAAAAAGCAATTTAATTTATAAAAAGAGTTTGTTTAAGTCGCTAATCAGAGTTAAGTATTTAAATTTATTTTAAAAATTAAATTAGAAAAACACAGTGAAAATCACTTTAGAACTTATCATTTTGATGATGATGTGATCTTTTCATCATAAAAAATATTTTATATTTATAAAATGAAGGATTATTTTTCAATTGTTATTCACCTATATTTTATATTTTTTTTAATTTAATATATATAAAATAAGTTAACATTTAAGTGTTTAATAAAAAGTCATGCCCCTCACTCGTATTCACAAATTTAAAAAATTAAAACCAATAATCTAATCTAAACATAATTGAATTTGATAGATTGAGTTAAATTGAAAACTTATGTATCAATTAAATTAACAAACAATACTTGATTTGGCATGTGGCTTCTAATTCCACACTTTGGAGATTGTCCTTTTTTGTGTTTATCTTTCACTAATAACATGATAAAAAATATAACTCACCCTAAAAAAATTATTAAATAAAAACTAATTTTAAAAATTAAAAATAAATAATTATTATATTAATAAAATTATATACTATTTTAGATACTAAAAAAATTATTAATATTTAAATTAGTTTTTATTATTGATAAATAGTTTCTAAGTTGGTATCTAATTAGATACCAAATTTTAGATAATAATTTTAAAATCTAAATAATTGGTAGGCAAAATCTATATAACTAATTAGATACTAATTTAAAAACTATTTATCAATAATATAAATTAATTTAAATATTAATAATTTTTTAGTTTTTAAAATAATATCTAATTTTATCAATATAAAAATTAATTATTTTTTATTTTTAAAATTAATTTTTATTTAATGATGTTTTAAAAAAATATTATTATAGTGTTAATACAAGATAATATTTTTCCAAATTGAATAAATAATCTCGAAACCAAGAAAAACATAGTATTTTGGACCAACATTTAAACCTTAAATGTAATCTGAATATGAACTAAACATCATCATTATTTGCACGTTTTAACATGAAACTGAATAAACTAAGTCAAAAAGTCATTTTTTTTCAAAATTGGCTACCTCACTCAGTGAACAGAGTCAACACAACATGGTTCTCCACCTACCCAGCTACCCCCACCTTCCTCAATTCTTATATATATATTGTTAGCAGTAGCAGTAACAGCAGTAGCAGAGCAGAGTGAATAATCAGTTATTGAAAAGCAGTTTTGAAGAGAAGGAATGGGGAAAAGCAAGGTTCTTGTGGTGGGGGGAACAGGGTACATAGGGAGGAGGATAGTAAGGGCATGTTTGGCTGAGGGGCATGAAACATATGTGGTTCAACGCCCAGAGTTGGGCCTTCAAATTGAAAAGCTGCAGATGCTGCTCTCCTTCAAGAAACAAGGTGCTCATCTTGTTGAAGCCTCTTTTTCTGATCACAAAAGCCTTGTGGATGCAGTGAAGAAGGTTGATGTTGTCATCAGTGCCATCTCTGGTGTTCACTTCAGAACCCACTGCATCACTCTGCAACTCAAACTCGTCCATGCCATCAAAGAAGCTGGAAACGTTAAGGTCAACCCTTCTTTTTCTTTTCTTCTTTCAGGACTATTTCTTTTACAAAACACGGATATATTAATACGATATGTACATGTATAATCCGTATATGTTTCAGTTTTTTTAGTAGAAAGATGTTTTTCATTAGTGATTCAAAATAATTTGTTCTTAGTATGTCTGATACGTGTGTCCGATACAGACATGCTAGAGAGGAGTGTGCGAGCTTCATAGATTTTTTATTTTATAATTTATAAGTTACAAAATTCTTCAATTTAGCAGTAGCATTAGCATAGACGCAGCAATTGATAGTAATGTATTATTTATTACCTCAGATTTTTGTTTAATTCAGCACTTTGCATGTGGAGTGATTCCCTTACCTACTGCACAAGACAAATATACTTGATATAGTAATATTTTCATCCTTTATCATGCATAAAATAATAGAGAAATCAGATACTTTTGTTAAACCACAGTTTTTCCATTCCTTCCATAACATGATCATCATTCATGTAATATAATGTGGTGTCCCACTTGTACTAGTTATCTTTACCCTTCATGTAAGGGGTTATTTTACTTTGTTATGATGAAAATCAGAAGAATTAGTTCAATTGCTGCGTCTATGCAGGATTAATTATATAGCTTTACACATCTTAACATGTACTGTATCTTTATTATCTGTGACTTGTTACACCATTTACACTACTGGAATGGAATCACATTCTTCGTAGCTCCATTAGTTATCTTTGTTTCCACTCTCTGATAATGATAGATGGACATGGACACAAATTACTAAACAATATCTAATGTTGATATGTTGAAAATCTTGCATCAAATTACAACCAAAAAAAGAAACAACTAAAATCGAACAATTTTGAAATTGTATTGAACAAAACTTTTAATTTGCAGGTGTCATAGTTACATTTTTCATATCTAATACAATGTTTGTGCTCCATGCAGCGTTTCTTGCCTTCTGAATTTGGACTAGACCCAGCAAGGATGGGAGATGCATTAGAACCAGGAAGGGTAACATTTGAAGATAAAATGGCTGTGAGGAAAGCAATAGAGGAAGCCAACATTCCTTTTACTTACATCTCTGCAAACCTTTTTGCTGGATACTTTGCTGGCAGCCTCTCTCAGATGGGGTGTTTTGTCCCTCCAAGGGACAAGGTGCATCTCTTTGGGGATGGCACTCTCAAAGGTCAGTACCAAAGTTTCAATAAATGATTGTGATTTTTGAGTCACCACATTTCAATAATAGATATCTTTTATTATATTGTGACATTCTGTGATGATTGCAGCTGTTTTTCTGGATGAAGATGATGTTGCAACATACACAGTGAAAGCAATAGATGATCCACGAACCCTTAACAAAACGTTGTACCTAAGGCCACCGGAAAATATTCTGTCCCAAGCAGAGCTTATTGGAATTTGGGAGAAACTCATTGGAAAGGAACTGGAGAAGACATACATTCCTCCAGAAGGCTTTCTTACAACACTGAAAGGTAACACATCCAATTTTTATTTGGAAAAAGTAACTTTATTTTCTTAGACCATTCGTTTTGATTTGTAATTGTTCTGAATTTGATTTGCAGGGTTGGATTACAAACTTCAAGTAGGGATTGGGCACTTTTATCATATATTCTATGAGGGGTGTTTAACAAATTTTGAAATTGGAGAAGAGGGTGCAGAAGCTTCCAAGCTTTACCCTGAAGTGAACTACACACGCATGGATGAGTACCTCAAAATTTATGTGTAAAATGAACTCCCACACGGTTTTTAGCAGAAAAATTCTTAATTTAAGGGGATTTTTTTGTGGGAGAAAGTGGATTTTTCTGATTTTGAAATGTAAACGAGTTTAATTACTCTATCATTAAATAATCTCTATTGTTTTTGAGAGGTAATGAAGACAAAGTTACTTATAAAAAGACACGTTGTCTTTTTATCTTCAACCAAATTTGTTTTGTTTTAAACGATAAATGATAAATAATTATATATTGAATAAAAAATAAATTTAAACGAGATTATTAAAACCTATAATTTTTTTCAACAAGTCATCTTACTCCTCTTACATCAGGTATCACTCGTAATTTTTATACTCATAACTATGTTGCTTCTGATAATACATTAAAATGAAATTTGAGCAGAGTGAGCATATTCATACTACAAAATAAGTTCAGATTCTATGATAGTGCTACCATGTACTAGTTGGGAATTCTAAAACCAAGGCTGCAGCTGCTGCTGCTTCTGCTTCAGAACCTGCTGCTGCTAATGCTATATTATACAACCTCTAAAGCCTTTTCTAAGGGTGGTTTCATCCAAATTCCTTCCAATGAAAACGAGCTTGTTTGTCCTCTTCTCGTTAGGTTCCCATGTTTTTCCTGGACAGCCATCCAACATAGAATGCACCCCCTGAAAGTATTAGGGAAAATGGGGTAAGAGGACCTACGCACCTGGGAATGTTGTAGTAATTGAGTTTTGAAAGGCACGGAAAAGGAGGGTAGACATATTTTTCTTAAATTAGGAGAATTATATAACATTTATTTATAACAATAAACAAAATATTTACACATTTAAGTTTATGTTAATCTACCATTTTGTTTATTTTAAAATTTATCCAATAAAAGAATTGATTAGAAATAAAAAATATAGCCTCCCTCCCAAACATATCTTTAAAAAAACTGTAGATAGGTAAATTGAGAGAACCTGAAACACATATCTCTGATCAGAACCATCCACTGACAACACACCTTTCATTCTGTATAGGTCCTCTCCATTTTCTTCAATCACTCTCTCAAGCCAATCGTCAACCTAGACCATCGTATAAAAGGAAAGCGAGGATAAGTTCAGCCATTAACAAAAGCACCAAAGATGCAAAGGTTGAAGCATGTCAAATGCACTCAAAGCAACTCAGTGATTTTATACTATTTTGCGAAGGGTTAAAAAGAAAAAGGGCAACAATTACCTCATCAAGATCAAGAGTTCCCTCTGCAACTATACTGACACTGGAGACAGAAGAATCATGCACATGGTCATGATGGTGATGGTGATGGTGATGTCCTTCGTGTTCTGTGGATATACTGGAAAGATCAAGTCATGCAGCACCACAACAGAACAAACGCATAAAAATACTCTGGAAACCTAATTTATCAAACAAGTTGTGCAGCCTTTGTTGTTGTTGTCATATATGAATTCCACCTAGGATTGGACATGGGGCAGGGGAGTCCAGTGTCAAAATAGGCATATCCTTGCTTTGAGTAGTAATTAATAAACTTATGGATGCAGTGCCTTTTTTAGGAATAATTTACTAAGGTATTTGGCTATGTTGGACATATGGTCCCTTGGTGAAAATATTTGAGATGCTTTGATAATTATATGATCGATATTTCCTTTGTTTAGATGATTACATGGTTGATATGGAGGAACACTCTGTCATAGAGAAGTTCTATAGGTTTATCGGGAGAGTACCATGCCAAGGAGTTGTTGTCCTAAATAAAATGCGCCAAATATACAAGCTAGACTTTCTAATTGGGAGACATCCACTTCACTATGTAGTACTTCTATATTAGTATTTCAAAAAGAGAAGGTATTCAATCAACTCTACATTGTCCAGAACACCCTCTGTTTTCCATTTTAAATATCATTGACCAATTTTACGCAGCTTGCGCTAACAACACAGTTGAAAACATAATGAAAAAAGTGGGAAAAGAGTTTAGAAAAATTACCATGTCCAGAATCATCCCGATGGCTTGAAGAAGATGGACACTCTCCAGGTACCTCAGATTCAATTCTGCAGTAAAAATGCGTTCGATTGAAAAATAGATAATTTTGTAGAAAATACACTACAATTATAAATATGCATCGTAATTTATTATACTCAAAGCTATATTATTATAAATATGCATCAAGTACTATAATGGGACTTAAAATATAAATCAAGGTAGCAATATGTTAGAAGACACAACAAATTGAACACCTCTTACCTCTCAAGATCATATCCTCCCACACCAAGAACGAAGTCTATGTCAACAGATCCAAATTTAGCTTGCGTAATTTGTGCCATTCCATTGATGTGCTAGCAACAATTCACAAAAATGAAGAACTACTTCCATAAGCACTATTTCTTGGGAAGCGAAGTATATCCATACACAATGCAATAGAAGCTGATGAAAAAAACATATAAACAAAAATCAAAGAACAACAATCTGATTCATTTATTCATAACTATTTGATCCATCAAAAAACATATAAAAGAAAATCAAAGGACATCAATCTGATCCCTTTCCTAAAAAATAATTGAATTTCTCTCCTATTGTAAAAGTTATCACATATTTATCACAAGTTAAACTTGAGTTGAAATAGCTTGTTTAATCCATTTATATTTCATTTGTGCACCAATTCAATTCAGTCAAAAGTTTCCTTCCAATTCATTTGCATCCAGTCTATTCAAAGAGATTCAAGTTCAAATTTATATGCAAACCCTAGAATTCTTTGAATCACTAAGAGAGAATGAGATTGTGACACCAAGCAAAGAAAGATGGGATGAAGAATCAACAACGAGTATCACTTACCTTGATAAACCCAAAGAAGAAATTAATCTTGTGGTGAAGTGAAGGGGACAGAGAGCGTGAGTGAGTGAAAGAGGCAAATCAATAGTTTATATAAATCTAATTATAATATATGAAGTCACCAAGGACATGTTGAGCTTTGTATGAAATTTGTACAAGTCATGTACATACATTCATTTCATGATCCTAGTTTAACGCAAATACACATCATCTTTTTTACTTGCTAAATAGAATTTTTCTACCATCCTAGATCAATTAAGGAATAAAATGTGTAGAGGATGCACAAGTAACACAACGCACCTTAATTTTCTTAGTCAATATATTTAACTCGGATTCAGTAACCAAATCTATCTGCAAAAGCAATTAAAAACAATCAGAATCTAGAAACACGGTAACAAATATCTTAGAAGTCAATATTGGAACAAAGGGAAGTAGAAAAGAACACATAAATACTACCATAGAATCTTAAGGGCAGAAGGTTACCTTGTTCAAAATAATACGATCAGCATATGCAACTTGTTCTACTGCCTCATTAACCACAAATCTTGGTTTCACTTCATTTAAATGTTTCATGGCATGCTTGCAGTCAACCAAAGTCACAACTCCATCCAGTTTCACATGCTGTGAGACCAGTTCATCACTGCAAAATGTTTCAATAACAGGACCAGGCTTTGCAAGACCTGAAAAAAGTTTAAACTTGAAACACTAAAATAAACTTTCTATTGAATTGTTTCATACACCTAACGGATGAAGCTCACAACAGAACATACATTTTATCATCACACCCTAGGGCTTCCAAACAAATTGAGAAACACGAAGGAAAACCCCTAAAAGAATTCTAAGTTTCAGAAGACCACAAGTAAAATTGCTGCAGTAAGATAAGGAAGTAATGAAAACTCATTATGGTTCTCCAAAATTGAAGCATTAAAATAAGGATAACAATGAGCAGAACTAATAGTAGTGGTTCTACAAACTGTTCTTTATAAAATCCCTTTCACTAAAATACTAATATATTTCACTTTCTCTTCAGATAAGATCCAAAAATCCCAAAAGAATTTCAGACGGCCACAAGCAATAATGCTACTTGACAATTTGGACATTTTAGTTTCAACTTGCAATAAAATCCAACCTCCAACATCTCAATTCTACTGTGTAAGTTCCTTTAACTACATGAGCAGAGCAATTTACAAACCTGTTGTTTCGATAACAATATGATCGAACTTGTCTCGTTTTTTCGTAACCAGCTCCAACAGCATTTTAACAAGATCTCCCCGTACAGTGCAGCAGAGGCAGCCATTGTTAACCATGATAATCTCTTCACTCGCAGAAGAATGACTAGCAACCAATGACCCATCAATATCAACCTCACCAAACTGCATTTACACCAACGAGTCAAATTCATAACAGTAAGCTTAAAATCAAAAAGGACAAATCCTCTAAAACACTCCACGCACTTCACAATTGCTCCAACTTCAAATAAATAACACGCCAAACAATCTTTTCAACAAGCACAATTGCCAGTGACTAATTCAGCTATAGTCATCATCATTAGAAAAAAAAACTACCTATGCAATGCCATGAGTTATATATGGTCCAAAACATCTACCATAGTTAGCAAAAACATCACTCCTAATTCAAAATAAGTGGAATTGCAGAAATTAAGTATTTTCAATTAAACTTGCAAGCCCATCATCCAATTACACAGAACTTGATACAAAGACAGGTAGGGTAGAACTCAATACCTCATTTTCAATTACCGCTATCCGTTTACCATGCTGAGATGTGAGAATATGATTAAGGAGAGTAGTCTGCATTGCCCAAAACTAAGTTATAAACTGTTCAATTGGTTAAAACTCAAAATGAAAAAAAAAACAAAAACATATCAATGCATTATCTATAGTGATGAGATGAAGTCCTTTTCAAGTTGTTTTGTGTTAATTTTATGGTTTTCTCATTGCAAACCGTTTTCTATTTTCTACAGAGGAAAATAAAATGAGGGGAAAGGGAGACCTTTCCAGAGCCCAGAAAACCAGTTATGACTGTAGCGGGAAGGCGATTATCGAGAGCGAGCGAAGGAGCTTCGTGGAGATTAGGGTCTGGGGCGGAGACCATGCCTCGGAAGGTTCCAGAATAAGGATAACGAAATTTAGTAGTGTTAGAGTGTGGGGCAACGAGGGAATGGAGGGTTCTGATGAATGGAAATGCAGAGAGAGAGTGTTGAAGAGGAGATTCATGATGTCGGAAAAGGGAGGTTCTTCGGAGAATGATGAACCTTGCCGCCATTTTTTCCGGGAAGTGCTTAAACCCTAACCAGGGTTTGGATAATATATGCTTGATTATGCACTTATTGTTTATATAAAAAAAATTTAATGTAATTGTAACATAATTATTAATTTATTTCTAGTCATTTAAATTAATCACTTCCATTTACAAATTTTTCATTTGTTTTTTACTTGTTTGAACACTTTTTCACTAATCTAAATAATCTTATATTTTTTTTTATGGATTTTCATTTTATCTTATTGATTAAAAAGATAATTCTAAATCAATATCTATTGATTCTTTCTCATTCAATCTTTTAATATTTGAAAGGAGATGGTTTAGTAACAAGTTACCCAACAATTGACACTCTTGGTTATTAACATCTTCCTCATTTCTCATTAGTGTTTAAATCTAAAGTTGGTGTTTAAGATAAAGGTTGTGTGTCTGCATTCTCTCTTTATTATCAATTAGATGAGTAAATAGTTTTCTTTCTTTTTCATGTTTTAACTTAAAATGATGCATGGAAATCTTACAAATTCATCTCATTCCTAATAAAAAATATATTTTAAAATATTATTAAGAATAGTTTGGAGTATATATACTTCATTAATTAATGTAAATACATTTTAAAAAATTATCAATTTAATATATTTCTAAAATTATTTTTCAAATTGATTTAAATTATGAAAAGTCATTGACTATCAAAATTATGTTTTTAATTTAATCATACAAATCCTAATATCCTAATCATAATGCAGTTAATAAATATTTTACTCAATAAATATACTTGATTTAAGATTGACTTGATAGACCTTCTATGTCTGATTCGACCTAATCTAAGTGTGATCGTCTTGGTTAACATGGATCCAACCTGACTTAACTCGACATTAATCGAGCCTATCTCGGTCTAACATCACATACCCAAAATTAGACTTGATCTTACCTAGACTCAACCTAACCTAATTTGTCTTAATCCATGTTGTGTTTGTCTCGGTTTAACATGGACTTGACTTGGACCCATCTAAACCAACTTGACATGGTTTCATCCCAACCTAACTTGACTTAAATTTAACCTGAGTTTGTTCATTCTAGATTTGGATTTGAATTGAGTAAATATTTTTCATGTGTATAAATATTTTTAAGTAAAATTTTTCATTTTTAAATAAGACTGTTCAATTTAAAAAATAGTCCATGGATTGACTCTAACCCATCGAGCTTTTATTGGCATTTTAGCCTTATAAGTTTTTTCTGTGGACTTTTTTGGCCTTAGTTGAAGGCAGGGTCAAACCCTATGAGTTAGGCCAAATTGACAAGTATAACTACCCCCAACAAATTTTTCACAGTCTCTGGTAACAATTTCATCACAGTTGGATTTGGATTATGTTGTCTCTACATGTTAAAGGAATAGTGAAAGGGGAATGATTATATGAACTTGTTTTAATTATGTCACGTTATTCAAAAAGTCATAATATTCAAAAGGTTGTATAATCGTTAGTTGTTACAAATTCAAAATAGTTTTGGTGAACAAATGAGATTGTGGCACTACAGAGGGCTAGTGTGGTTCTAATGACATCAAGGTCTAGTGCACACTACATGTGTCATGGTTGTCAAAGGTGCAAATGTGATGTTGTTATTTTGTATTAGTGGACGAGTTATTCAAAGCAACAAAGAACGATGATAGGTAGCACAACCCATTCTAACAATGTATATTAAGATTTTAAAGTTAAAAAATAACAAATATAATTAAAATATTATTATTCGAGCAGTCAACTAGATGTATTGTATTTGGTGGGTGTAAAAATGTCACCTACCAATCAAATAAGAAAGGAATAATAATGACATCACTAGAAAGTCTTTAATAGTGATACACAATGAAAAGAGAGATTGTAGTGGGAGTTAGAAAAGAGATATGATGGAATAATATACATTAAAATAAAACATACAAAATAGGTTTGTGTCGATGAGTTAATTTAAATTCTCAAGTTCAAAAAATAGTGATCTAAGGTTTGATCCATTTGATCTGAAGTCTAAAAGGACTTAGATTGGATTGGTTCATATACTTATTATAAATTGTTTGTTTTCAAGAAACTCCATTAATGAAGCAATAGAAAAGTCCAACCTAAAGAATTCTATGACAAAAGTTAATCTAATCAATTTGATGAACATTCAAGTGAATGTTAGTAAACACACACATGATTTTTTGAAGTGCTTACTATAACTCTCTATTCCCTTGAAAAAAACATTATAGCCTTTTGTCACCACCAAAAAATTGACGGTATCTGTGAAACTTGAAACCAAACATGGTCCAACGAATGAAAGCAGTTTTCAAGATGATCTCTCAAATTAAATGTTGAAAGCAGTTACTAGTTAGCCAAAGCTAAAGAGAAATGGAAATAAGTGAAATTGTGAATTCAAGTTAAGTGCAGTAGTTGAAGAGGGTATAGGAAGGAGAATTCCTGAGCAACAAGTTCAAATGAAATGAATGGAAAATAATAGGATGAGTGCTAGTGAGTGTTGGCAGGTTCATTGTCAGACAAGTGAAGATAATGAGAGTGAGAGAAGTTAGGAGGGAGGGCTACAAGTGGCTCATTTCCACTCAGCTTTCTACAAGCAAGTCCTAAGGTGTAACCTAAAGCTCTTGAAACAGAAACCGCAACTGCATTTCCAATTTGACAGTACCTACAAATTATAATGTCATAAGAAAAATAATACACACAATTAACTCAAACTACAGACATAGTAAACAAAGGTTTTGTACCTCTTTTTCGCAGTCCCATGGAATCTGTAATAATCAGGAAATCCTTGCAGTCTGGCAAATTCTCGTATAGTGAGCACTCGATCCTGCTCCGGATGTAGTACAACCTGCAAGATTTTCAATATATAAGAAATCAATTTTGTGATGATACATTGATAACCCACATTTTTTATATAACAATGTTGCAATCTTTAATACTATTATTTTAATATTTTTTATATCATTTAATTATAAATTTATTCTTTATTATGTATATATTTATATCTAAACTCATCACAATTGTATAAACTTCCAGGATTGTCAAAGCATCATTTGTCATTTCTTTAACAAATCATAGACTCGGGTAAGACCTGGTTGTGACAACTTGGGAAGGTGAGTGCAGTGGGAAGATTCTCATCCCACCACAACCGTGCAAATGGCCTGCATGTATGAGAAAATACAGATTAGAAGTCATGCAAATGTAGCAAAGCAAGATTACTACTTTATTGAAAAAATCACCTCTTTGACTTCCCTTGCTCAAAAGTGAAGCAATAATCTGGGATCTGAGACCACACAGAATAGTAGGTAAGATTAATTTGGCTTCATGCTATTCTAGAAATGAATTAAGAAAGCTAAACAGATAACCTGCCATTCAAAACCCTTTTAACTTCAACTTCTTGAAGAAACCAGAAACATCCAACAACATTCTTTTTCTTAACAAATGCTTACACAGATCGGAACAATATCATGAAATCTTGGATGCTATAGATCTCTTCATACATTTTCTCAAACTTCCTAACAAAAGCATTAAATTTTAAAACGGGTATAGCCAATATTGAAGATCCAATACAGTTATGTACCAGAACCAAAATCGAGATTTTGTTTGGTCCTTATTATAAGAATCAATCTTGAATATCTCATATTATCATTGTTGTTGTTATTTTTTACAAAATGCCTTTAATCAGGAGTTGTTTCAATAATCATATAGCAACAGATGCATGCATATAAAATAAATGAAAATGGATATAAACCTCTTTCCAGTGACAAACATGAAGACTCACCAATGGCTTTCCAGATGGCAGCATCGGATTCTCTGTCGGATGTCGTCTTACCACATTGTCAGCTCCTACAATTACACCAGGCAGATCACGGAAATTTGCACCCTACAGTCGTATCAAATGTAAGGGTGAACAAGGAACGGATCAAAGGTGTAAGACATGAACTTAATCTAGACTACAACCTTGCGTTTTGGAATTTGAGAAACACGTTGGTGGTCATCTTCAGACAAAGTGTGGGGACGGTGATCATACAGTAAAGGCCTTTTCTCTTTTGTTTCATTTGATTTTGACCCAGTCATCTCTACTCAATGAACAGTAAGGAAACAAAAGATTTAGCTGATGTTTGGTCCAAAGATCTATTTGCCAAAATGCATAAGTGAAGAATTAAAAAGGAAAACAAATATAAAATGGCTACAACTAAAACAGAATAATACTAGTGCTTGTGAAGAACTCAAAACAACTAAACTTAATATCTTGAATCTGGAAAAAATAGATTTTATGACTCGTCACAAATTATGTACTCAAAGGAAGGCGCTATTACCATACTTAGTTGACCGTATATATCTTTGAAATTCCGTTTCTGGAGGACTGCGATATGGCATTTCTTCACGAGTTTCCGAGTTTTTGACCTATAATATTTAACTACTTTGGTCATGCGGAACACTGTTAAACATAAAGAAATGCTCATCTAAAGTGCTTAAAGTGAGAAAAGGGTTTATCCTCCTTGCAATCTTAGTGAGTTAACGTCGCAAGCAATTAAAATAAATGAAGGGTACTCTTTCTTACTTTTACAGTTAAGAAACAAAACTCACTTTAGAGAAGCAATCCAAACAAAAGCAAAAAAAGAGAAGCAAAAGAATGAAGAACAGTACAGCAGGAAGATCAGAGATTGCATCTTGAATAACAGTAGCTTTCTCTAATTCACGAGGTTGGTCTTCATCATAAGCAACAACATTGCGCTGCATGTAATCCAAAACTAGTGAAAAATATACAAGACAATATAGAATTACACAATTACGCATGAGGATCAATACCTCAAACTCTGGCGGAGGCCAGTATCTAACGATAACATCATGCGTTGGCAGTGGAAATTGGGGTATAACCTGCAAAATAGTAAATAGTAATTTTGTTATTGGAAAGTGTCCTTAATTGCATTCATCCCTAACTGGCTTTAGTGGTGGCCTCTTTGGGAACTGCATTAAATGTAGTTTCAAGAAAGTGATTTTGTCTCACAACCCAAAATGGAACCATTATAATGGAATTAGATCTTTATGAATAGTTAGATTCTCATAGACCATTGTCATTGTGGTTTAATAATGAATGTTACATATATATGGCAATGATTATGGCAAGCTGTTGAAGACATTGATGAAGAGAGACACGCTTTCTGGTAAATTTGGGTGGATTAACATAAGCATGTTCTTCCAAATAGATATTAAGATAGAGGGAGAGATGCCTGTATTCAATTGTACATTTGTCAACTTTATCTAGCACCAAACTTTAAAACTGACCTCACTAGGATGAGCACCCCACAAGAAAACCCGCAACCGAAATTGTGGAAGACCATAACAACCAGCAGCAATGATTCCCATTCTTGCTTGGTATTTCATATGCACTAAACGACTTAATGCATATCTTCCAAGTGAACCCTTGTCAAATCTCAATATGTCAACCACATTCTCCATTAAAACATACCTAGGCTTCAAAAATTTCACCATGTCCATGAAAATCACAATCTGACGATTCCTTTCATCATCCAATGGTGACTCTGAGTTTCTAAAGCGATTATATCCACTAATTCCTTGACAAGGAGGACCCCCACAAATAACGTCAATTTCTCCCTGAAATAATTTTAAGCAACAACTCTATTTAAAATGCATAATCCATCGAGATTTTGCCCTATCTACAGTATAAATAATACAACTTACAGGAAGAGGCAAGACTTTTGATTTCATCCCTTTTCTCACAAAATCCTGTATGCTTTCCTTACACTTACTACAAGAATAAACAAAAAAGTACTGATGCACCCAGATTGTTTAATATCATCCACCAAATTGAAAAGTATAGAGAAATACATACCCTAAGCTTTTAATTGGTTCCCAAGTGTCTTCTCTTGTACTGCAACCCTTCCAATGCACCTATAAAACAATCATGAGAATGCAAACATCATCAATTTATGAACAAAGGCATTTTTAGTCTGTGTTTGAATAACCATAGGAATCCACCCAAAATTACTTCGAACTCTAAAGTAACGAATTCTCCTTCCTCCAACATAGGTTTACCTCTCTAGAACAGTAACCCAAATATGCTATTCGAGATTCAGTAGGGTAAAATAAGGTAAAATATAACATGGTAAAAAACTCAAGTAATGTATCGAAAACCCATGCTATAATTTTCACTAACATTTATACAACTTTTCACTAAGAAATCACCTTATGCAAAAGATCTTGCAATCATATACGGCTTAACACTTGGAAGTTTCAAGCTTGAACTGTTAGGATCCAATTACAAGGTAGGATACTTGAGTCCCACATCTTAAATGTGGAATTCTAGTGGGGCTTTATAAGGTCTTGGTCTCTCCAACTACTACAGGAGTTTTAGTGGTATGGTTCGTGTAAGGTTTGTTATCAAGCTAAGCGTGGAGGCTATGTTCAATCTGAGTGCTGCTGACCATATCATTTAGAAACAGCTTGGCTAAGCTCATTTAAGCACACAATCCATGGACAGTGAAGACATTTTTCAATTTACGGTAAATAGTCCCCACAAGCCTGCTTGCCCTTTTAGATCCACAACACTCATCTCTTTCTATTAGAGAATATGTAATTAGCTTATACAATTGAATTTGACAAAATTGTTAATATTAGTTTGAGGGTCACATGACTATCACTATCTAGCAGGAAGTAAGCAAATACGTATAAACATGACTTCATGAAAAATAAGGTTTAATGAGACAAAATCTAAATACCCAAAAGTTAAGTTTGACATTGGATTTATTACCTTCAAATATAGACCACGATTGCCTGTTTCATTGGGATCACCAAAGCAAATATCAACTAACTTGGAAATTTCAAATTCAGTAGCAGAATTATCATGAACTTCTTGTTCCTTTGATCCTGAATAATTGGATCGACATGGAAGTTTTCTTTCTACAACATTGGTGTTATACCGTTTGCATAGTTTTTCCCACTCCTTTAATAATTCCAGAAAGTCCTCAGCAGATTCATTTCGCACCTATACAGTGAAGGAATACATTATCTCTGCTGTTAACGGTTACTATCAAATATCTTTGTGGTAGCAGACGATTGTCAGAACTCACATGTGTTTCCGGATGGTTTAGTTTCAAGCTTTCACTGGCTGACCTGTCACTATCAACAGCCCATCTCTGAGAAAAACAGCAATCAAAGCAAGATAAGTGTATCATAGATGATACTTGATGAAATCCATAAATAGGAAGAATTTCATCACAGAGAAACATTTCATTTATAATACCGTGACAAGGTTAACTGATGCAGTTTTGGCACCTAAGCACAGTCCAGTTGACATGCCACCACACCCAGAATAGAGATCTAGTAATGATAATTCTTTCTTGCACAGCTCAGTAGAGGGTAGACTCTCTGTCACTGCAGAGGCATCTGTTGAGAGACTCTCAAGAACAGAAGGTGGTGATAACTCATTAGTCTTAAGGGATGATCAAAGGCAATATATAGATTCTTAGTATCCTAAAAGAACAGAACATATATTAGAAGACTCGTGAAAGCAATGAATGTTAATGTTGATCACATAAGAACAAATGAAACTTAGAAAAAGTATTGATAAGACATGGGGTGTTGAAATATCTGTACATGTTAACACTGTCAACATTCATTAATATCATGAGGATCTAGACTTCACTGCAGGCCTCATTCATCCACTGTCCAGGCTCTGTTGTGGACACGTGATTGGTAAAATGTGAGAAACAAAATTCACTCAACTAATACTCACCAATGGAGAACTATTAGTCACCTCATACACACTTGGTAGAACCCACATTATATTTTAAAAGGGTTTGTATATAGGAAGCTTAGTCACTTTACAAGGGCAAGTGTTTGAATTGAAGCATCTCATAGTATCAATATTATAACTTCAAATAATTTAGAGTATAGTAGAAATTAAATCTTAGGATTATTTCTTACTTGTCATGTATTAAGGTAGTAGAATTTAAGACTAACTCAACCTCCCCAAACCAGTAGAAAATAGGCTCTTGATGACCCTAATACCATATTAAAGTAGTGAAATTTAAGCTTAACTCAACCTTACAAAACCTTTCATCCAACTATATATATTATAATTTGATCATATCTCTAGCAATGTGGGATCTCAAACATCATATTTTCTAATATTTTGTAATTTGTTTCCTCATTATGATTATTAGTATAAATGAGGATGAGTATTTTAAGCTTTGTTAACATTTCACATCTTAGTGTAAACTATAATCGTATACAAGAAAATATTAAGTATTTTCTCTTCATTATCTACTTGTATTTCTAAAACACCATAATATCAATAAGGGAATAGATAGATTTTACTTCAGAGTTGAAGTCCCACATTGGTGGACTCCCTCTCTCGGACCCCAAATTTTTGCTCTATAATGTACTTTCATTTTTAAGGTGTTTTTAGCAATTAATTTATCTTCTGGCTTTTAAGAGAGTATAAACATAATCTCTTTGGATTTAAAGAAAGAATGGTATACTTTTATATTGACTAGTAAAATTAGTTTTGTGCCTATTGATATGAAGGTAAAAATTACTTTTTTATCCATTAAGATATTATTTTTCTTATCTTTCTATTTTTTAATTCTAGTAATTAATATTTTATGCATGATAACAGTTACAAATCTTATAGGCTTTCCCATCTTCACAAAAACTAACATAAAAAAACCGATGACCAAAAGCATCTAGTTGTCCTTAATGACACACCTGTTTGTATGTTGCGGAATGTAGAGTAATCCACACAATACTCCATGTCATAATACAAGTCAGATGGTGAAATTGAAGCCAACTTCAGACCAACCTGCAAGTCACAAACATAATATTGTTTAGGATATATATATATAGAGAGAGAGATGTAGAAACCAATTAAGAAAGAGTCTGACCAAGATGTCATACCCTGGGTGTTATTTGTGTTACATTAGCTTTTCCTACTATACAATCTATCAAGTTATCATTCATTATTGATGAATAAAATACACGCCTCTTGTCATGGAAACCACCTTCATCTTGAACAACCTGAAAATCATTGGAAGTTACAAAGACATATCCTTTGACATTATTAGATAAACATGACATACTCAGTACTCACTGTATCTTGAATTCTGTAGAACCATTGGACTCGGAAATAACTTTGTCCATCAGTTGTTTGGAAAAATTCAATAATCTTTCCAACATGTTTTTCTTCTCCTTCACCCTGAAAGGTTATAAAATGTGTGAGCATAAATTACTCTCATTATGTTGACATGAGATTTTAAAGTTCATAGAGGTCACTAACATCCACCTATTATGTTCACATACTCACATGCACATTAGAAAGATTAATATAATTAGTAATATTCACATGCATAAAGATTAATATATTGGAATATTAATGTAGATAAGATACATCAAAAGAAAAAATTGCTGAAGAAATAAAGAATTAGGCCACATATATAACCTTGAATAAATTGTCAGTGTAATGGTGGACATGCAATGTAGTGAAAAAATATGAAAATGCAAAAGGAGTATTGATAACAAGGTTATTCTGGTTGAGCTATTAATTAATTTTTCACATGTAAACTATCCAAACTTCTGGATAGGAAAAAGAACAGAAGAAAAATCTGTCTTCTTTAAAACTAAACTTACTTTTATAAATGCACAATCACCAAGACTAAAAGTGCAATTCCCAACTTCAGCTTGTGCATAATGGCATTTGACATTTGCAATAATCTCATCTTCTTCACCCTCACTATGAAATCAACAGAATCAAAATATAAGGATAAGAAATTAGATATCGCAACAACTGAGAAAGAGTGCTACAATAAACCATATAAGATTATTAATTGATGAATACTTACTTTATTTTTAACTTCTGGTTTTTACATTTTTTGTCCTGCAAGCTTCAGCAGAAAAATCAGACAAGCAATAAAGAGGAATACAATGTGTTTGGATTAAATGGTAACTAACAAAACTTGTTTCATTCCTTCAAAAGTAAGAAAATACACAAGTTCTTTATAGCATCAAATTATGCTAAGAAAATTAGGCCAACAACCTTTAATTCATATCGCCATCCCCATCTTTTCTGAGCTTCATCATCAGATATTGGATCACCAATGAAGACAGCAATGCTTTCTGAATCCGTACCTTCCTTAGCTGAAAAGGATGTTTTATGTTTCTTTCTTGGTGGATCGTCATCTAACTCAGACAAGGGAAAGGAATTAGAAGTTCTTCTGCCATTTTGAGTCCAGGATGGAGATGTGATTGCCTCTGAAGACCAAGTCAAGTGTTTTGTTTTGTCAATTGCACATCTTCTAGACATAGTTTTAGCTTCAGAATGCTGCTCAACTGGTGAACTAGACAATTCAATCGAAGTAGAAACTGCTTTTTCATTTTTCTTCTTTTGGTTAACTGCTTTTGGTGTTCTTTGTCTTTGTAAAACATTAATTTCCATGTTTTCATTTCCATTTGAAGAGGAAAATCTTGGTGATCTCCTAAGCTCCAATGTACCGGACAGTTTCAAGTCAAGCTTTTCTGTATATGCCTCACTTGATGGATTTAATCTTGGGCATTGCCTCAAATGCCTCTCACCAAAGATCTTGCCATGAAAATTTTGGACACTGCAAAATCAAAAAACATTATGTGACCTGGAATTGAAACCATGAAAATTGAAGCAATGTAGGAAAGTGAAGATATGTCAACTTCCATGTTCACTCACTTCAGCGATAATTCCGGACCCCTAGACCCATGCCACTGCACAACTCAAGAATCAACAGAACAGGATTTTAAGCCATGAAATTCAAAATAAAGTCAAAGACACGTCATCAATAGTGCAGATTTGTGTCAATGTATTAATATTATACTAGGAAAAAAAAAAGATATACAGACCAAAAATGAGAATGAATTGTAGAATCAAGTACAGTTTGAAAATAATAAATATTATGCAATACTTCAAAAATAGATATATCAAAATCTAAAGGTAATTGATGCATTGCTCTACATCCCAGGAATAAACTTTGACTACTTACCGCATCTGTTAGAGCATATTCAATATAACAGTTGGATTGAAAAATGACAGCATAGCTTTTCACACAAAATAAAAAACTGTGGTTGAATTTTGATCACCATGTTTGTATTGTAATGTAAATACTTATTGAAATATAAATCAATGTCCACTATTAGATTGTACATGCATGAACTTGTACAAACTTGTTCAATATATATCAATTTTGCATATAGTATTTATGATTACTAGGCCACAAGAACAAAAGAAAAAGATCAATTATTTTTTCTTTTTTTATGTTAAATTGATCCCTTCAAACAGTTATTAATTACGTGAATTAAATAACTATTGTTAAAAAGTTATATTTTAAATCTCCTAGAGTCTAAATATTTCGCTCTCGTCTAGGGGAACCTGCATTCCATATACAATAAAAGAACATTGTTAACTATAACCCAGACCCTAAGAATATATATGAACAATAAATAAATAGATATAGGATAAAATGATTTTTAATCTCAAATATTTCAATTTTAGTTTTAATTTCTTTAAAAAAAAAATGTTCACCCATCTAATTTTAAAATATACCATTTTTTAAATGTGTTATCAACACTTTTAAAGTCTTAAGAATCACTAAGTATCCAAACTATACATTTTAAAATTAGACCGCCAAGAAAGGAGCAATGTTTTTTTTTTAAATAAAATCAAATACAAAATTTGATAATTTTAGAATTATTTTATCCAAAAGTCTATATTTCTCATACTACTCTACGCGTAGGAATTGTCAGAGGTAGGTTAGAATAAATTAATATTTTTAATGTGTTTTAAATATCTTATCTTTATTAGTTACTTTATTCTAAATAAGACCCTTTTAGTTTTAGTATTCTTAAAATTAATGATTTTTTTTTTAAAAATATTAAAAATATACTAAAATTACATGCAGTAAAATCCTTATTAATAAAACATATATATGTTTTTATTAAAGTGTCCGAAGTTGACCGTGTATTAAAATTAAGTTTGCTAATTCTTATGTCTAATCTTCATAAGTAAAAATTATTTGTTCTAATCTTATGTCTATATTATAATTTATTTTAGTCTTTATATATATATATATCATTTTCTAAACTCATTTTGGTAAGGTTTATATAATTACTGGGATAAAGAAAAGTAATTTTTTTTTACATAAAACTAGAACTTGCAAATGAAATCATAATGTGCAAATGTAGGTTTGAGCACAACCAAAAATATGATGAAATTGAGTTTATTCTCCAAAAACATTCAATTTGAAGCCCAAAAATATAGTGAAAGAGATTAAAACTAATTTTAACGGAATTCTGACCTAAAATATCAGATTTTACCAAAAAGAGTAAAAGCGGAAGAAAAGGACAGCATGCAAAGCAAGAAGTACAGTGACACACCTTGGTGCCGTGACGCGACCCTGATCCAGAACCTGCTGAGAATCTCGGCGAGCGTCTCAGAGAATTCTCCTCCTTCTCCGCCGGCAGCTTCCGCTTTCTGGAGCCTGCATTGGCGTTTTCCACGGCGGCCGGCTCGGAGTGCAGCCTGGTAGAGCAGCGGAGACTCTCTGCATGCAACGGCAGAGGCGTTTCAACGGCGTCGTTCAGGGGCGGAGCGGGGTTGCAGTGAATTTGGGGAAGAAAAAGATCGCAATCGGGTGCATTTGGTGAGAGTGTGGGACTGAGGGAGTTGGATTGGGGATCCGATTGGGAATCAACGGCTGATGTCATGACTTTGGTGATTTGAAGATGTAGATTTGACTCTCTCTGAAAAATAGGAAAGGGAGCAGACACTATTTATACTGAGATCTAATTGAAAGCACAAGAGACACAACATGTGTGGGAACTCTTTCTCACTTAACTTAAAAAATAATACCAAAACATATACATCTCATTTTTTTTCAATGAAGACAAATTATTCATGTTATAATTTTTATTCAATTTAAATCAATAATAAAAAAGTGTTGTTAGTAATGATCTTTTCTTTTTCATTTAGATTAGCTGGAATGTGTTAATTTATTCAATTAAATTTGAAGTTTTTATTATTTTAATATCTTAATTCTGAATTTAATCAACTATTTATTTAACTTGTTATTTTTTCTTCTTATCATAAAATTTACTATTTTTATAAATATATTATAACTTTTCATAAACTCTTGCTTTCACGTCACAAAGCATCTGTTCAAATTATTTTGACATGTTTTGAACTCACATCAGGTTAAAAGTGAATTATACTGAATTTACCAATTGGGAAGGACTTGGGTAGACGATACATTTATACAAAGATTTGCTTCAATCATGAATTGTCTAGAGTCATGAATATCACTTTTAAGTATCTGAATTTGTATTGTGAAAACCATAGAAGAAAAAGTTTACGGAATGGAATAGTACAAAAAAAATTAGGAATAGGTTGGCTGGATGGAAAGTGAGAACATCACTTCCATTGTTTTATGTCATTTTTCAAAATGCCAACAACAGTCATGAAGTCAATTAAAAAGATACAAATACAATTCCTTTGAGGCTGAAACGATGGAAGAAAGATAGCATAACTAGATCGGGATAAGACATGCAAATCCAAGAATGATGGTTGTCTGGGAGTGTTAGATATAAGAACTTTAACTTAGCTCTATTAAGTAAATGGATATGAAGGCTAGGAGTGGAAAGGGAGAGATTGTGGAAAGAAATTCTATAATATAAGTATGAGGGGTGGAGAACATTAAGGAAGTAAGAACTCAATCCAATAGATTTGGTTTGGTGGGGAGAACTAAAAGTAATTGTTGCCATAGAGGAATGAGGAAAATGCTTTGAGGATAATATTCAATGGATTGTTCGGGTGGGGAAAGGATAAAAGTGTGGGAAGATAAGTGATGGTAAATAGTCAAAAAAAAAATCCTTAGGTTATACACCTTATTCAACCATAAGGAGACTATGATATCTGAGACAGGTAGTTGGCAGAACAATACCTAGATTTGGAACATATAATTGAGAAGAATTGCGTTCCTGTGGAAAGTAGACTAGTTAAATACTTTGATGCGTCAATTAAATAACATAACCCCCATAATGGGTAAGGAAGATGAATGGAGATGGAAAGGTGAGACATCTAAGATATTTTGGATCCAATTTGCATACAATGTGCTAGAGAATGATGAAAACATGGAAAATAATAACACTTTTGGATCATTTATGGAATATAAAGGCACTTCCATCGACACAAGTATTCGTTTGAAAAGTTTTATTAAACAGCAATAAAAGTTGATTTATACAGTAAGGGAATAACTCTTGATAATACATTGTGTGTGTTCTATGGAATAGGGAATTAGAGATTGTCAATCACTTGTTCTCTGAGTTCAACATCACATGGTCTAGTTTGGAATATTTGTTATAAATGGTTTGGTGAACTTACACTCCAACATAACCTTCCAAAATCTCACTTTAAACATTTCAAAAGCTTAAGATTATCTATAATTGGAAATACTATGTGGGGTTGCATATGGATAAGTATAGTAAGCAAAATTTGGAGACATAGAAAAAACATAGCGTTTAAGGATGCTACAATGGACCCAGTAAAATCTTTATGAGATTTACTGAAGAGATTGTAAAGTTTTCTTCTTCTTCTTAGCCTTGTAAAAACTGTATAGAGTAGTTAAAAAGTTTTGGGCATTGTATTTTGGGTCATAGTAGATAAGCATGTAAATAGAAAAGAAAGTAAAGTGTCAAATAGTAAAAGATTGGTGCAAATAGAAATGTAGGCAAGGAAGCCATGAGGCTCCACATTTTTTCTCCTCAATAGAGAGGATTTGCCTCAATAAGGTGGTGACACTTGTCACACTCTCATTTTGAGAGGTTTTGATAGACTTTCTCCTATAAATAGGCATCTCTTGTACATGATTTTTAACTTTGATTTGAGTAATGAAATGTTGTCCAATTTGAGACATTTTTACTTGTTCAAAGTTCTCTCTATAATTGTCTTCTTGCTAGACAATTTTCTGGACTCCTCCTAATAGTGTTGTCCCAACCTCACTTTAGAATCTAAGTGTTACTCACTTAAATTCACCGTCATAATTTTCATCTCTTCCAAATTTCTACAATTTTTCATGCTTTTGCAATAGTGTTCATCATCCATAGAAGATATTCAAATAAAAAATAAAGAAGAAGATCTATAAATGAAGATGCAACCTAGGATTGCATCAGAATAATTATTTATGAATGAAGGTTTTAAAAAAAAATGTTGTTCTCTATTGTATCGGCAAATATATGATCTATTGATCTTGAGAATTTTTAAAAATTCAATTGTTTGCAGAGCAATTAATTAATGTAGAATGGCTAAATTTAATAATCATTTATACATGAATTTGTATTTATTTATAAACATATTGAAAAAATATTGTTGGAAGTTGCACACACAAATCCTTTTTCCATATTTAATGTGCATAGTATGATTATCTATGACACCTTTCTTTGTAACACTCAACTTACAATGCTTAGAACAACTTTTGTCTTTGGAAATCCCTTTACAATACGTAAAAGACTAATTTGAACATACATACTCATAATGAGTTGATCTGTTGTGTTGAAGTTAACTTAGGAATTTGTGAGTCAACATTGGTGAAGAGTAGAAAAGCTAGAAATTCAAAATTACTTCTTGTGATATTCATACTTCTTATTGTTGATGTCATCTAGTCTTGTATAGTGTTTTGTTGGTTTATTCTCTTTAATAAGTTTATGATCTTTTAAGGGTTCATTTATCTTTTTTTCATAAAAAATTGTCTTTTCCTTATCATATTTAAGGTGGATGTGATAAAGCTAACCATAACTTAGTATTATTTTTTATCATCAAAATTATAAGTTGCCTTAATAAAAGTATATTGACTCATAAAGACTAGATTATCCTTTAACCATATTTATTATAAATTGTTTATGTCTTAACAACTTATACCTTATCTTCCATTTGCAACCTAGATTATCTAGAGAGTCATTTTGGCTTTTGTGTTCCTAAAAAGGAAAACAATAAATGCTCATTCGCAATTTATTCTTAATCATTTTGTAAGGTTATTTTGTTTTGTGGAAGAAATTTTCTAAAATAAAATTGAAAGACTTACATGCTAACCTATTACATGATTTTTTTTTGTTGTTGAGGTATTTATTCTTTAATTGGTCAGATTATCTTAGACTTTATATGGAAAATGGTGACTAAAATGGAATAAATTTGGCTAGTTAAAATGAGATAATTAAACCAAAGAAAGATGGCAACTTGGGTGGTACATACTACACTTTTATGAAAATTGATTTGAATGCTAAGGTTGCACTAATTTTTTTTATTAAATATCAACTAATTTAGAGACAAAAAATAATTAATCATTATATTAACTAAGTTAGATACTATTTTATAAACTAAATTATTGATATCTAAAATAATTCTTATTATTAATAAAAAAATATATAAAATAATTTTTAAATTAGTATCTAACACTAGTTATTAAGATTTTAATTACTAACTACTATAAATTCTGAATTAGTCACTAATCTAATTAAAAATTAATTTAAAATATAAATTAGTTAGTGATTAAAATCTTGGTAATTTTATAAATCATTTAATTATGAGTTCCAAAAAATAAATAATGATACAATTTTATTTTATTTTTAATTTTCTCTATCAGTCATTGTTTTTAGAGAAATTATAGCACTCGACACACTTCTTAAACATATTTTTTATTATTAACTGAAATGGATTGGAAATCACAAATAAATTAAACAAATAATGAAATGTGTATTAAAAAAAGTGTATTGTTACTCTAGCAGGCAGAAAAATGATACTTTGACAATCCTTTCATTTATGGTAAAAAAAATATACTTTGACAATCCTTAGAATTATATATCACTCTTGATGTGATGAGTTTTGAAATAAATATATATAATAAAATATAAGTTTGAAGTTAAATGATATGAAAAAATATTAAAATAATAATATTAAGAGTTATAACGTGGTTGTAAAAAAAATGTAAGTTGTCAATATATCATTACCTTAAGTTGTAAAATTTGTAATAAAATAGTTAAGCAAGAAGAAGAAAATCAAAGGATGAAGAAATTGAATGGTCCAATAACTTTTTGGAGAGTTTATGAAGGGGTCACATTTGGATAACCAAAAACCAATAACCAAATCAATCCTATTACACGACCTTGCATTGCATTTGCAAGAGACCACAAAAGTGAAGAAAAAAAAATGTACAATGTAACAACAACATTGGTTTATTACACGACACACTCTCAAACGCTGATAGATTCCTTGGAATCCAAGGCCATCTCATCACCCTCTTTATCAACACCAAACTCACTCACGTTTCCAAAAAGCAGAACCACTATTCCAACAATGGCACTGCAAAACGCAGCCCCAAAAGAAGTTCTCACTCTCCCTGCCACCACTGAACCCACTGTGAAACCCCCACACAACCCAACACCTCTCACCCAACTATACCAAACAGAAAACCCACCCTCTTCACCACGTGGAGCACTGTCTAACATCAACACCCTTCCAAAACTGTGCAACAACCCACTTGATGTGCCCTGAATCGCCCCAAACACCAGCAAGTGCCCCCATTTCCAATGTCTCTCCCAAAAGTAGAACCCAAAACCAGAGCTTATGAGTGACAAGAGGAACCCCATGATCTTCATTTTCACTGAGTTGGCCTTGATTAGGTGCTGCAATGGTTGGAATAGTAGTGGCAGGGAGAGCAGAGGGAAAAGGAAATAGGTTAACCAGAAATAAAGCAAGTGCACTGGCTCAATGCAGAGTTGGCCCACTATGAAAAGCACCCCGCCAGTGAAAATGCTCATTGTGGTAAACGAGGAGAGGAGAACAGAAACCAAGCCTCCAATTGCATTTGGGTATTTGAATATTGTAAAAAGCTGAAGCCTTGAGGACAAAATGCTGGGCACAGAACTTGCTCTGTTCTCAGCTGTGAACACATGCAATACCCCCACTAGCCATAACAAGCCAGAAAAGATTGACACAATCCAAAGACTGATAAACTCATGTTCAATGGGCTCCCTGAGCATGTGGTAGGTGAAGGATGAGACAATGCATGCACCTAAACAGCCAAGAACAGTGGCATAGAGAGAGATCCAACTAGAGAGTCTTTGTTTTGTGGAAAAGAGGGTTAGTCTCTTTAATGGTGGTGTTGAAAAAGTGGGAGCCATGAGGGCTAAGTGGTGAGTGTGTGTTGCAGTAGAGAGTGTGATTGCAAGAACAATGATTGCAATGTAGAGAATGAAGATCTTAGTGGTTTTGAAGAGGCCTACAGGGAGGCAAAAGAGGGCTCCAATGGCAGTGGATGAAGCTGTGATGAGTGTTTGGAAGGAAGCATTGATGTAAAAGGAAATGTAGGGGAGAATTGGAGCAGCTAGAGCAAGAGCTGCACCCCATGCAATTGATGTCCACTCCAAAGAGGAGAAGGTTGAACCACTCACTCTTATGGTGCGCTCTGTTAGTGTGCTGTACCTGCAACAATTCATGCAAACATTTGTTCTGATGTAATTCTTTCTCATTAGGTTAAAAATGTAATCTTTGCATGAACTTAATCCTAAAAAACCATATTAATTTTAAAAATTAAAAATAGTTAATTACTGAAATACATACTATGTATTTAATTAGTTAAACAACTTAGATTTTAACTACTAATTATAGAAAAAATTTGGTAATTAATTAGATATAATTTATAGAAACTATTTAAACTACTTTTAAAAATCTAGGCTAAGAATATATTTTCTTAAGTTTTTTTTAAATATACTGATTTTTTTAGTGCACTTAATATTTTATTAACTAAGCTCACAAAATTAACTGATTTAAAAAAAAGATATTACATTAAAAAAATAAAAAATATTAATATTCGAGGATTTCAATCAGATACTAACATAGTATATTTTTTTTATTAATACCTTCTTGATTACATAAATTTTAATAATAAGAGAGTAATATAATATAACCAATAAAAACAATTCATTAAAATCATACATAATATAAATAATCTAATTTTTTTCATTGAAAATAATAATGTACTATTATATTTAAAAATATTATATTTTAAATAATAATACTGAGGAATATTATAATTGATAAAGATAAAACAATTTTTTTTTAAAAAGTACTAAGACTAACATATTATTATATATAAAATTGTCCATATTTAAATATTAGTTTTTCAGTGTGATCAATATTTTATTTTAACAAAAAAACAATTATAATTATCAATTTTAGTTACTTAAAATTTTCTATTCGATGCTCATAATAAATAAATTATAATTATTCATACAATAATTTTCCAAAATTTAATTCATTTCTAATATACAATTTTAAAGTTTAATTAAAATATAATTTTATTCTATATATTATTATGTAAAATTATTTATAAAAAACAATCCTACGTGGATATAAACGTAGTAGTTTGATAATATACCTAGTGTGTGACCTAAGTGAAGTGAAATCCTAAGTGTTGTTGAGTAGAAGTAACGATGAAGTGTGAAAGCAGACACCATCCATCACCATAATGAGGACTATGATGAAAACCTGTGCTTTCTTCATCACGCTCTCTCCATTTCTAAAGAAACAAAACCTTTTCTACCAAATTTCAAACTCATCAATCATTTTTCTACTTTCTTATTATGCCAAGGGAACATGTAACGAATGATTCAGAAAGAGGTGTTAAGAAAAAAACTCATCAAAACAAAGTAAGATTCATTCTCATGCATTCAACTGGTGAAATTAAAGCATGTGTGCACTTACAGGTTAATTTCCTTCTGTGCACAGACGAGGCCTTGGTGGTTCTTGAACCATTCCTTAACAGGATCCCTTGGAAGGTGCTGTAACTGACTGATTATGAGAGGAAAAAGCACAGGGATGAGAACTGTTTGAATGAAGTAAGAGCAGAACTCATAGAGATACCATCCCCAAACCTCAAACCTTGATGCCTCTTCTCCTGTAACTTGTTCATTGGCATAACTTTTGGAACTTCTCATGGACCTAGTTTCTGTGGTGTCACCATTTTGAGGTTCAAGAACAAGAGATTCTTGAGTGTGGGGTTCCTTCATTGTTGAGTGGAAAGAGGGAATGGAAGAGGGTGTTTTAAGAATGGTGAGAGTAACATAGGAAGTGTAAGTGTTGGATGCAAACACAGCTGGTTAACGAAAGTTTCGAGGGTGCAGAAAAGGACCTTGTTGAGTGCAGCTATATATATTACTTCAATACTTATATTCTCTTCATCTTTTTTGCCGACTCTTATGCTCAATCATTTACTTGCTTTCTCAAATTTTCTTGTATCTCACATAGATTCCACTGTTGTTAGTTTAGGTCAAAATCTCTTTTATAATTCAACAAGAAACAAAACCTAACAAGAAAAATATGAAATGTGCTTAGTTGGAAACAACTGTTCCTTATTAGGCTTTAAATATGAATCATTTTAACCATTGATGTGTATATCCTTAGTTGGATTTCTTCATTTTTTTTTTCATACTCCTCCATATTTCGCTTTCTTAATATCTTTTTCCTTTTAATCTTTACCATAGAGATGAGTGTTTCAACCCTTTTACGTAAAAATACTTTTAAGAACCCTACGACAATTTACGACCATGTTAATACAAGTAGTTGAACATTGAGTCCAATTTGAGAAAGAGAAAGACAATCTTATAACCTTGTTTTTTAATCTGAATTATTATAACTTGTAATAATGTATTCAACATATACATCAAATTAAAAATAATTTATTTTTTACCGATAAAGAAAATATACATCAAATTAAATTTGACAAAAAACTTCCTAGAGTGAAATTAAGTTTGGATAACTTAATCAAATCATGACATCTTGTGTACGAAAGAAGTAAAGATGATTGAGAGAGATTATTATATTAAACGTGGTAAATCAAATTCTTTGATGATAAAAATTAATATAATAAAGGGTGAGGATACTTTATTCTAATAGGGATAAAATTAGTTTAAATGGGAAATAATGATCACGTATTATATCACTTGTAGTGAGTATATTTGGAAAATATATGTTTATTCAAGACTCAAATTATTATGTAGATAATTTTGAATCTATAATAAAATATATTTTTTATTATAATTATATTTTTTAACTGATTTAAAAAATCTTAGTCCATTCTATTTCGATTACGGTTGAATGAATATCGAGTATATTTGAATGCTTATGAGATTAATGATTATTCAGGAAGGGGTCTAGGTAATGAGTTTTAGATGATAAAATTAAAACCTTGGTAAATTGAATGATGGAATAAAGATTTGTCAATAATTAATGTAATTCGTTTGTAATTAGGATTTAAATTTTTATTGTTGAAATATAAAATAGGTGCAAATATGAATTGATGTATTTGGATCTATAAAGTCTAACAAAACGAAAGGGTGTGAATAGTAGAAAACACTTAAGGAAATTATCATTGGACCACCCTTTCAACTTTGAAGATAAGAATATTATTTATAAATTAAAAAAAAATATCTTAAAAAATAGTTTATATTATTAATAAATAGTTTTTAAGTGATATCTAATGTGTTGTGTTGCTTAACTTATTTTCTTAATTATTTATATTAATTCATTGCAGTAGAAAAAAGTAAACATTTGTTCCATTTATAGTAAAATGCATTGAAGGAAATAAAACATGCATTTTATTCTCACATGATATTTTTGATTTGTAAGGTGAATGTTTCAATAAGCATTATATTTCTCCAAAATGTAAAAATACAATACTTGAAAACTCTAAAAAGTTTATTTAAGTCTAATGAGATCTTTTGATTTTGACTTTTAGACTTTATATAAATCATAGGAAATTAAATATAGATTTAAATCTAAAAATGAAAAAGCAAATATATGAATTAATATTGGTTAAATATTTATAATATGAAAGAGAAGAATTTTTGAAAAGTCATAGGCATTGTGATTTTGGAAAAGCAGAAGAATGTTATGATGAGGTTTGGTTGTACATTAGAAGTGACAATATTTGCATTTACTTTATCAATCAGCCAATTTTTATTAACAAGACACATGTCACTTTCATGACACATGTCATTAAACAAACCACCCAATGTTACACATTATCAACACATATACACAATTATATATTCACAATCAATTATGTATATTTTTTGTAAAGATTATTGATATTTTAAAATTACAATAAATATTGATTAAATTTAATCCGAATAAATAAAAATCTTATTGGTAACTTTAAATATTTTGAAGAATTAATATATTTGGAAAGAATTTTTTAGTTTTTTAGAAAATAAGAGTATATAAAATAATTTGAATGATAACTTGTATAACAAATGAATATAGTATTATTTGAATTTATTCTGATTTTGATAGATTTTTTTATATTACTTATATATCCGTTTTTATTTTAAATTATTAAAATATTTTTAGTTTATTTGATAATTTATGTTAAATTTTATTTGGTTATGTATTCAATAAAATTAATTATCTTAAAATTATTTTCACAAAATTATCAAAATAAAAATCATTTAATTATAATCATTTATTTATATAATAAGTAAAATAATCCAAGTTTCACGTTTATAAACCTACATTAAATATTAAATTTGAAAAAATTAAATAATATTTTTTTTTTTAAATCATAATAGTAGTATACTTAGGTGTGTTGCAGTGCCAGGTAAACCTGTGCGTGGCAAGAATTGAAGGCAACAGAAAGCGGTTTTTGAGCTCTATTCCTTTCGTATTCTCTTCTTCCATTTTGTTTTTGTTTCCACAAACGCTCAAACCCCAAACCCTAACATAACTCTCAGGTTGTTCAATGTTTCTCTTTTTCTTTTAGCACTGTTTTCTTATTTTGCTTCTTTTTTTTCATCATCGTTTTTTGTTTTTTTTTTTAATCTTTCCTTCTCTTGTCATTGATGTAATCCTAATCGTTATAAATAATATATGGTGAAGATGAAGATATTTATAAACAAATGCAATTTCGAATGTGAACAGTGTTGGTCAGATGGCCTCCAAACGAATCAACAAGGAATTGAAGGACCTGCAGAAAGATCCTCCTGCATCCTGCAGTGCTGGTATGTTTCTCTTGCCTTTTGTTTTTTTCTTTCAGTTATACAATGAAAAATATTAGTCATCATTGATCGATTAGTTTCTGTTTCTGGCCAAATGTATAGACTAAGAGGTTTTTAAATTATGACTGGAGTTGAGGTTTCAGTTGTGATTAGCAATTTGTAGTAGTGGTTTCAAAAATCTTGAAATTGGGCTAGAAATTACTTTTTATGGGGACTGGTTTTTGGTAGCATGATGGAATGGGTGACACAAACATTTTTAAAAAAGGGTCCGTGGTTGCTATTTCGGGGGCAAAGTTAAGGGTTTTGGTATCTGCTACAGTAATTATGGGTTTAGCTAGTAATGTCTATAACAATCCACAATTTGTCTATAACAATTTCACTGTTATATTAGATTTTTCGTGTTAGATTCTTTGGTGTCAGCAACCACAATTGTGACCAAATTGGCCATATATGTCTGCGACTTCACTGAATATCCGAGAGCATGAAAAAACTACCTTGTTACATCAATTTAAAACTTTGAACAAATGTTAGTTGATATTGCTATGTGATGAACTATGTTATGTTCTTTATTTATATCTATAGTGTTGCTTGGCAGTTTTGTTATGATTACTCTGTTTTGTACACACCTGAGACTGTATGCATTTGTAGGGGTATTTTTTTTGTGTTGCTAATTATCACAATAATTCATCGAAGTCTATAGAATACAACCGACAGTGGACTCTTCTTCTACTAGTAGAATAGAAAATTTTGAAAACTTCACCTTAGGTTATGCAGTTGATTTTTTTGTGGGTAAATAAAATAATGCCATGGTATGACCCTAAGGAACTAGGGTAGGACCCCAATTATTCTCGTTTGCTTCAAACCTGTCAAATTTTGGACTGTTCTTTGTCCGTCAGTGTCTGAATAATTGAACTTTTATATTCAGGTCCAGTGGCCGATGACATGTTCCATTGGCAAGCTACAATTATGGGTCCTGCAGATAGCTCATTTGCTGGAGGTGTCTTTCTTGTGTCAATTCACTTTCCTCCTGATTATCCTTTCAAACCACCCAAGGTAAATCAAAGCTCTACCACTATATTTATATTTCCAATATGTTAATATGTATATGTGTATGCATGCACTGCAACTCTTTTTTCTTGTGCTAACTATGATTTTCTTCTTTCTTCGTATCAATAGTTTCAATTTCATTAGATTTTTGTATTGAAGTGTTGTAAATGACTAAATCTCGATTTAAGTCAATTGTAGTGGATTGAACTATCTGTTGTGAACTTGCAGTGTATTGTATCTGATTTATTCATCTGATCATTGGTTGTGAACTCTTTTTTAATTTTGTCAATTTTTTTAATCATTATCAGTTGTAGAAATGGCTAGTGTTGAGTAGAGAATATTCAAGGATTTTAGACATAATCACTCCCAAATGCAAGTTTTTTTAATATAACTGTTTGTTAAGGTTTCATTCCGCACAAAGGTTTTCCATCCTAATATCAATAGTAATGGTAGTATCTGCCTTGACATTCTCAAAGAGCAATGGAGCCCTGCCCTCACAATATCCAAGGTAATCAATCTGATAATTTCTTTTTTTAAGTTTTGTTGTAGGTGATATACTAAAATGTTAAAATTTCGTAGGTCCTTTTGTCTATATGCTCGCTGCTGACAGATCCCAACCCAGATGATCCTCTGGTGCCGGAGATTGCTCATATGTACAAAACTGATAGACCCAAGTACGAGTCCACTGCCCGGTCATGGACTCAAAAATATGCCATGGGCTAAGTCACTGGCTGATCTGCTAGATATGCTACTTCCTATTTCCCTTATTTAGTCATTTTCCTTACTTTTTCTGCCATAGTAAATAAATAGTGTTGAATTGGTTGACAAATATTATATTATGTATTCTTTTATACGAGTTTTTTTGAGCTTTAAAATTGAAAAAAAGAAGTTTCAGATGCAACATAATTTTCATTTAAGTTTAATATTTCTTAACAAAAATAAATCAATATCCTTGTGAATCTTATGAGTTTCCTTTAATTGATATAGGAATGTAGGGAGTAATAGGACTCTTTTATGTTAGACAAAAGAAGGAAACATAGGACTTTGTGGATATGAGACAATAATAGAAGCAAACTATGAAATTGTGGCAAAGAACAGATGGGGTATATATATGGTGGTGGTGCGAGGTATGTCCAAGTTGTGGACTAAAATAATTTACTAACAAGTTATAATATTATTTGGATTAGACATTTTCTAGCTTAGAAATAATTGATATGGAAATAAAATTAAATAAAACATTTTTATATTTAATTTTAAAATGTATGTCCTTCACCTTCTAATGTCGATGCCTTCCTTGTATTTGTCTTTACTTTTTGACTTTATATTTTATGTTTACATTGAAGTTAAGTAATAAAAATCATGTTCGTAGAATTTTTTTTCTTTAAATTATATTTTTAATAAATAAATAAATTAGTTTGGCTTATCGAGAAGATACAAGTTTTTCATAAGAGTTTGTTTATATTATATTTTTAATTTATAAATGTTTTAGCTTTAGCGTATTGAGAGATCTTTTATAAAATATTTATGCTGGAATTTATTCAAATATACTTCTATTGTTCATTTTATAAGATGGATTTTTTTATTAGATGCATGTCATGAAACTCATAAATAAGATGGAAAATTAAAATTTATGTATTTTTATCAAGTATAAATGGTATTTTTTAATAAATACTCACTCTGAGGCTTTTTGCTAATCTTTTTATTGTTACTGATTGTTCCAATTTATAGTGGATTATGTGTAATCTAAACTACTTGTTAAAAGTGTGAGTCCATTATGTTCTTTTAGACAACCAAAAATAAATAAAACAACTGAATAAGCTAACATTACTTGACTCACAGTGAAAAGAAGAAAAACTGTGATTAGAATATAAAAGGGGTCCAAAAATATGGGCCCTAACTGATTTGAATTTGTTCCACTTTTTTTTAAAGTTACGCGAAATGTCTTCAAAAAGCCCCTTACCGACATTGGTTGAGACACAAACTTCGTAACAACCTAACAAAACAAAATACAAAATCAATTCACATATCAAAACAAAATAAATACCAAATTTATTCACATGAGTATCTAAGGTCTCCTTTCACATAAAAAAAATTATAGAATGTTTTTAGTTTTAAAAAATTTTCCATCATTTTATCATAGTTTTCAATTTTTAAAGTCATATTCTAAAATGTTTACTTTTATCATGTATATATATAATGATAATAAAAAAGATCATTATTTATCTTTTTAACTCAAAAATAAAATTTTAATTATTGTATTTAAAATATAATTATTAGCTCATACTTCTTTGGTTGTTGAGTTTTATGGAGTTGTAAATGTTATGGAGAAAACTTGAAAGATGGGTTTTACTAATGTATGACTTCAACATGATTCTGGCTTTGTTAGTGGTGCATTTACTGCGATGACTACGGTTGATGTTTCGTAATCGATTGAACACTTGTATTAATTACTATGGAAAAATCAGGTTTAGGGTTAAATATATTTTTCATGAAGAAATGCACAAATAAGCTTACTAACTTAAGAGTTATTCATAAAGACTCATTTTTATTCTTAAAATTCTTACTCTAGTTTATTCTTAAAATTCTTATATAGTTTATTCTTAAAAGAAATTAAAAAATTATTAACAAGTATAGTCTACCTATGTATCATTTTTATTAACATCTCATTGTTAGTCCAATCCTCCCATATTTTATTTTATTTTTCTTTTAATAATATTTTTTTATATGATGGTGAATGATTGTTGTTATTTGAGATGTCAGCCTAACTAAGATAACAAATTTGATATACCTAACATGAAAATTTTATAATATATATATATAATTAAAAGTGTTTAAATTTTTTAAAAAAATACACAAACTCAGAAATCTCGTGACCCTTTATCACTCTTCTTCAGTGTCAGACTTATCTTAGCAATATATATGTAACACGGGACTCTGTTCTATTCAGAACTATATATTAACATTTTATACCTACACTTATTATTCTTTACATTTTAGTTTTTATATTTAGAATTTACATATTTTAGTTCGTCCATGTATACTTTCTATCTGTTTTAGTCTTCTTTAAAAAATATTTTAGTTCCTATAATCTTAAGCAACTGAAACTTAATTGAATTGAAAAAACAATTTTAAGAACTATTTTGTTCTATTGTTTTTCAATTCACAATTTTAGTATCTTCAATTTAAAACAAAGATAGCTGCTCTTTTATCTTTGAAACTTAATATTTTTATCTAATATTTAATTAAATTTTTATGTGTTTTATTTTGATTCAATTGGATTCTAGACTTAGTATATTTATACAAGACAGCATAAAAATTATTCAATTAATTAAATTATACATGTTTCTGAAAAAAGTAAGCCAAACATAAGCAAACTAATGTATATTTTAAACTGATAATATTACAATTATTAATCAAGCAAAATAAGTAAACTAAAATCGTATATTTAAAATTTAAAGAATAAACGTGAAATCATATAAACAATTTACACAGACACATACCATAAATATGTATAATTTTAAATTATAGGATACGAAAAAATGAATTTATATATAATATAATTATAAATTATATAAATTAATAATAAAAAATTATGTACACAGATATGTTTCAGTGTTTTGTTTTAGCAATATATTTATCATGATTGGTTAAAAAAAATTATTTCTTATTTTTATAAGCATAAAAAAATTTTATAAAAAAAATTTAAAATTTTTTAAAAAATTAATGTATTTTTTAAAATTATATTAGAACCATCTTAAAAATAAAAATTTAACAAATATTTTTTGAATTAAATATTTTACCGATACATGTCCTACAAATATGACGTATACAATATATGTGTTTGAAAAAAAAAACACTATTTAAGAGACATATGCAATATAGTGTTGGAAAAAAAACACTATTTTAGAGACATGCATGTTCCTGCATTGTGTAACTGTTTTTTTCTTCTTGTAAAATAAAATAAAACGTAATTGAAATTTAAACTGAAATGTGTTTATTTGAATTTCACCGACAACATTAAAACCAATTTTCCGTGTTTCCTTTCCTTGAATACATTGTCGACATATTTATTATTATCAGATCTAGTTCAAACTGAAACTCCAATAAACTTTGAACTAAAATAAAACACTTATTTTTTAATTGAAGCTAAATTGATCTTCACTTTAAGAAAATGTATATTTGATTTTTAGGTAAATACAAAGAGTGATTTAATGCATGTGGTTTGTATGAATACCTGTGAGTTGTTGTTGTGTGCAATAAATGATGACAGTTGAGCCAAATTGAGAGTGACAACTAACTGCCACTTTCTGGGGTTTCGGGAGCAGACATTGCTGCCATCCACAATGCAACCCACTCGACTTGTCCCTCTCTTTCACCATTTCATTATTTTGCAAATCATTTTTCTTTTAGTATTCAAAAAAAGAATAATTAGTTTTTCTATTTTTATTCTCTTTCACTCTCTATCTTTCTTCTCTTCTGACTCACAATCTCTTTGTATTTCTCTTGTTTCATTATATCTGGGGTTTGTTAATTTTGATTCCAGATGATATCTGTAAAAGGTATTTTGATGTTTAAATAAAATTATGATGTTTGACACTCATTGTTATGAATACTTAATTATTGAAATCTGCTACTATTTATATGATTATCACAAATCTTTCATTTGAGTTAGAATAAAATTTTAAATAATAATTAAAAATGTATTATCTATTACTTAACATCGATTAATCTTGTTAATCATGTTTGAATGTAACGATTTTAGTCGTATATCAATCAGTTTTGACTAGATGTCGGATTTTTAAGTGTCGTACGGAATAGGCAGGTAAAATTTTCAATTTCTCCAAAACTACTCAAACTGTATCATTATTGTTAGATTATAAAACAGTTGAAAGTTTAAGCATGTAGAAACAGAGAGAGAGAGGAAAGAAGATGAATGTGAGTTTGATATTTGTTAGGAAGAGTGAGATGAAGTGTGAAAAGAAATTGGTTAATGAAGAAGCAATGTGAAAAAGTATGGAAAAGGAAAAGAGAGAGGTGTTGAAGAGAATGGTTTGATTAAAAAATGGAAGGTTGTGTGTTGGCATTTTATGGATGTAGAATGAATGAATGTATATAGTAAATCTGATGTGAACAATATTCTTGCGGCATTAAAGATGGTAATTGACATTGCGCTATCATGCGTATGCGTGGGGACTCTCAACTTTCACTTTCTGCAATTCACCTTTTATACTGTTGCCCCCACAATCATATCAGGAATGCCACACACACAATTCTTCTTTTTCTTTTTTCTTTCAACTTATTCTTCTGCACACCAAAAATTCTAACCATGACAAAACTACATAAATGTCCTTGTTCTTTACTTCAATGGAATATGTTATGGATTTTCGTGAACAAAAACACCCACAAAATTTAGTACAATTCTTGTTTTTTGTAAAACTGAAAGAGTATAGTAACAATTGATTTTTTTTTAATCTATTTCATCATTTTTTAAGTTGTTTGAGCTTAGATTTTAGGTCGAGTGAGTAAATATGAAAGATTATTTTACTCAAGTAAATATTTAGTGTTTAGTAAAATAAATATTATAATAACAACGTTGGTTTGTCGTGTTTATTTATAATATTCAATAATTTTTTATTATTAGACTTTAATTAAGACGCGCATCATTATTAATTTTTTTATATTACATGAAAATTATTAAATAAAAATTAATTTTAAAAACAAAAAATAATTAGTTGTTATAATGGCTAAATTATAAACTATTTTAGAGACTTAAAAAAATTTGTGGTTTCTAAAATAATTTGTATTATTGATAGATAGTTTATAAATTGGTATATAATGAACTACCAAAGATTTAACTATCAGTTATTTATATTCTAAATTTGGTAGCAAAAATCGTGGTAGTTAATTAGATACCAAATTAGAAACTATTTATCAATAACAAAAATTAATTTATAAACTAATTTTTATTTTTTTTAAAAATTATCTCTAATTTAGTTAATATAACAACTAATTATTTTTTATTTTTTTATATTACTTAATTTATTTATGTACACTTTAATATATACTTTAATGAATACATCTTACTATTTTAATTTAATATAGTTTCCTTGAAGTTTTACCTATGAAGAAAAGAATAAAAAAAAGAAGTGTGGAAGAGATGAAAATTGGCTTTGGAAAGAGTGTCACATTGTGTGGGAAAAGTGATAGCGATACCTTATATTACTAAATTACCTGACTCAACATTAATGCATCATGCAAGTGAAGAGCTCAAATTCCGTTTTCATAAATGTCTCATCAATGCCTCACAAACAAACCATGCAATTTCAACACCACCTCATCTATAAACTCAACTTTCAAATTCTCTTCATAACATTGCCTTTTCTAACAAAATTATTATTTTGGTGTAAAAATTAATAAATGATAAAGTAGTAAAAAGGAGAAAGAAAAAAAGTTTTAGATTAGAGAGGTTAAGACACTATTGTCAATTTTTCAACCCTTTTTGGTCTGAGACCAAGAAAAGTCAAAATGACACAAACCTTTTTTTCTTACACCTATTGTTTAACTTTCATAGGGTATTGTGTGTTTAACTTCCTTTGCTTCACCATCATCATTTTTAGTTCTTCTACATTTTAATATTATTCATATTTTTGAAAACCAAAATCTTTAACCAACTTAAACAAACACCTTTTTAACCTCTTACAATAAATATTTGTCATACTCAAGAGTATCAAAATCAACTATCCAAAAGAGTGAATAATGTTTATGTACATATTCCTCTGCTGGTTTGAAAGTTTGAAGAGTAGCATTTTTAAAAAATAAAATAGCAGAATTTAGGTACTCTAAATAGAAAAAAAGGGTGAAAGAAAAGAAAAAATGAAAAGATGGGAAAGGACATTAGGGGTGGGGGAAAGTGGTGACATATAAGAGCAAAGAAAGAGAAGAAGACATGACACCATCACTGTTCTTCTTCTCCAACCTCTCCAACTATATGCTTTTTTCACTAATTTAATAACCAACAATTTTTTTTTATTAAAATAAATAAAATGTAAATATTTTATCACTATTTATGATATCAATATTTCTATAATTAATTGATTGTGTAACTTAATCTCTTATACTGAAATCACAGTTATGATTATGTTAATTTTCACATATTTTTGTTAAAATCTTGTTATGAAAGTTTGTAGTTTTTTAATTTTGTAAACCTAGCATTTTTTGTAAATTCTATATAAAATATACTTAATTTTACACTTTGTTTGGTTTTGATCATTCTTTTATAGAGACAACAAAAAAATGAGATTATGAAGAACTATTTGTTTTTCCAGATTTGTAAGGGACTATTTGTTTATCCTGATAGACAAACATTTATTTATTGTACAAGAAGAAATAAGTACAAGGAAAAAAAACAAATAAAACATTGGTTCAGTTCAGACTTCTTTTTTCATATTAGAGGAGTTTAGATAGAAAATACATTTGTTTAGGAGGAAAATCATAATTGATTATATAGGTTATTATTTTATTCTTAATTATTTTTTAGGTTAATAATTAAAATAAAATAATTTTTAATATATTTTGAAATATTAATTTTTTAATTAAAAAAATTAATTTTTAAAATTAATGCATTACAAAGTGAATTTAAGCCTAACTCAACCCCATAAAACCAATTTAATAAAGTGAGGTTTGCACCCACTTATATACAATGAAAGGTCCTTATCTCTAGTCGATGTAGGATCTCCAACATCATGTGTTGATATCAAATTATTTTTAAAAATATTTTTTAAATATAAAATATAAAAAATTATATTACATCAATCAAATCTTTTACAATTTTTTTCTTTTAATCCAATCAATCTAAACTACCTACTTTAGTTATATATTTTTTTTCAATCTCTCAAATTCATTTCCCTGTCTAAACACATATAAAGGAATGGGGAGAAAGGTGTGGATTAACCAATATCTTCTCTTTGTATCCAAAGCAACATAAAATACCCAAAAAGTCACTTTGACAAATGTGCATTCTTTAACTTATGCATATGAATATATTCCATATATGTAATGTTATAATGAGTGCAATTATATTCTCTAAAAAAACATTACCATGAGAAAACAACACAATAACATAGTCGTGAGAGACGTTTTTAATACTTGTAAGCTCCAAAAGAAAAAAAAAACAAATCTTCAAATTTATTTGATTTTTGTTGTTGTTTCCTTTGAGATGTTTTCTATTTTAATCACTTGTTCTTATTCACTGAAATAGAAGTAAGATGAATACTTTCAGTCTTATCTCACATCAATTTTTCCTCTTCTTGAGCACAATGTGAGACGAGCTTATTCATATACCAAGTATTTTTCAAAAAATTATAACTCCTTTTAAACTCACAAAATTGTGTCAAAAGAGAAATTGTGACCATAAAAATAGGTCTCACTTTAATAAAAAAATTATAAATTTATTTGAATAAAAGATGTTTGCAAGATATATTCACAATTTTATTTAAAATTCATAATCTTAAATTTTATATCATGTCAACATACTCTAAGAAAGAAAAAAACATTGTAATACATAAATGTTAAATATTGTTAAAATGAAAGAGAAAAAAGAGAATGAATAATTCATATAATCAAGTATTTTTTTTATTTAGTTTTTTCTCTTATTACTGTTATAGACAATTGAAAATAATGTTAATATTTACAAGTAATGTTAAATAAAGTAAATAATATTTTTCCCAACAATTTTCTTACCTTTTTTTTTCACTCTATTTTTTAACAAACGGATTATTAATGATACTTTCTCTCGTAAACGTTTGATCTTTTTCCGAAACACTAAGGTCTAAAAGTAGTTAATTCCAAGAGAAATTATTAATGGGACTCATAAAAACGAATAAATTCAACATTTAATGTGAAACTTCCAAACATAAACAAATAAATTATCTTTTGTATTTGATACTACTTGAGTTTGTTTTAACAATGAAAATCATTTTATGCTCTCAAGTTTTGTCTAAGTATTATTTTTTTTATGTTTAATTTGTCTCTAAAGCTATTTGGGCGATATTTATTTATTACAGATAAAAAGTGAGTTTATTAAAAAAACGAAATTAATTCAATAAAATTATTTAAAAAAAATAAGAAAAAATTATATTAAAAAAAATACTGTAACTAATTTTAGAAAGCAAAATAATTAGTTAGTATTAAATTAAATTAGAGACGAGACTAAAAAATTTATTAATATCTAAAATACTTTTGTTATTTAAAAAAATCTATAAAGTAATTTTTAAACTGGTATCTAACCATTAACTACCAATGTTTTAACTAGTAATAATTTAGATTTTAAATTAGTTTTTAAAAGACTAATTTAGAATATAAAATATTAGTAGTTAAATTCTGATAACTAATTTAAAAACTAATTTATAAATATTTATTAATAATAAAAATTATTTTATTAATTTTTAAAATAATATTTAATTTAATTAATATAATGATTAATTTTTTTTTACTATTTAATGAATTTTTTTTAGTAGTGTGTTATTTACAATATACATAAAAATGCAGAACCAATGTATAATTTATATAAAATATGTTTTACATAAATTCTTAATTAATTTCTAAAAAACTAATTTAGAATCTAAAATATTTGTAGCTAAATCACTTTTACCTAATTTAAATACTAATTTAAAAATTATTTTATAAATTTTTATTAATAATAAAAACTATTTTAAATATAAATAATTTGTTAATTTTTAAAATAATAATGTAATTAAATTAATATAATGATTAGTTATTTTTAATTATTATTTAATTTGTTGTAGTGTGTTATTTGTAATATACATAAAAATGTAGAATCAAATTTATAATTTATGTAAAATATGTTTTTATTTTATTAAAAATGATTTGGTTTGAGTTTTTGTGAATTTTTTTTAAGAAGAAAGGGTTGAAACTAGAAAGATTGGATCTTTACCATTGCATGCTTGTTTTCCACACGTGTCAAGTTATAGATGTGTAGTGCCTATACTGTGCTCTGCAGAGCAGCGTGCTGGTCTACACATCCTTCCATCACATTATTTTTTTTTTCTCTCTCTTTCTCCTCACACCAAAAAAAAACCTCATATATTCTTCCGGTGAGATCCACAACCTCAACACACACATTGTCGTTTGTCATTAAATGTTGTCCTTTTTAATGGCTCCTATGTATGCATGAACCTGCAAACATTTACCCAAACACCACTCTCATTATTAACTTTCTCTTCTCTCTTACTCACAACTCTTTTTCCTTCCTTTTCCACCTTCAACACTGTTATTAGATGTCAGGTATGCAAATGCAGCTCATCTCAACTCCAATTTTATACCCTTTTTAATTTTATTTCACAAGTTACGATTTTTTTATGTGGGTTGTTGTTGTTGCTGAAAGGGGTGGAAGAAGGGGGTGGTGTTGAAGCTGAGAATTGGGAGGAGGAGAGAGGAAGGTTCAGAATTGGAAGCTTGAAGAAGAAGGCCTTAAACGCTTCTTCCAGATTCACCCACTCGCTTAAGAAACGAGGGAAGAGGAAGATAGACTTCAGGGTTCCCATTGAGGATGTGAGAGACGCTAAAGAGGAATCTGCGGTGCAGGAATTGCGTCAGAGACTGCTGCAGAAGGGGTTCATGCCTCCCAACCATGATGATTATCATGCATTGTTAAGGTCTTTTTTCTTTTCTTTTCTTCACTTTTTAATTACCTTCTCTCACTTCTTCTTAATGGGCATTTTGGTCGGTGGTAGGTTTCTTAAAGCAAGAGACTTTAACATGGAGAAGACAATGCAGATGTGGGAAGAAATGCTAATTTGGAGAAAAGAATTTGGAACTGACGCCATCCTCAAGGTAATTTATTAAGGGTTTGACTATTGTGTGCTGGATAAGGGATTTTAATACAGTACTGAAAACTCAATAAATGATTCATTGTTCAACCTTCAGTGCTAGGTAGGAAGTTGTTTCAACCTTCAACTTAGTTCATGGGATACACTTTTGTGCAAGTCTAAATATAATATTTAGAAAAAAAGTTTTGTGCTTTGCAATAACTATTTGAAAAAACTTATTTGGGTGGACCAACATGAGTCCGTTCTTTCTATTTTGATTTTACTTATAATTTCTTAATAATGACTATGAAAATATAATGATTAGCTAAGTGGGATTCATGAATTCAGCGACTTTGAGCAGATTAATGTGGTGTTTAATTGTGCGGCGGATTGGTTAGGTGGTTTTGTTTTTTTCGCTTGTGGGTGTCGGTTAACTCTTTATTGGCTATAGGTCCACACTTCTATTGTCAGAATCAACCACTGATAGTCATTTCACTCTAAAATTGAAGAAATAGTTGTTTTTTTTTCTGCATTTTCTGAAACAACTTTAATTAAAATTTTGACACCACAGGTGAGTTGGCAGATATTTATGATATTAGTTTTGATTAACTCAAATTATAGCCTGGTCACATCACAGATTGACACATTATCCGATTATTTTGACTTCCTGGTTTGGATAATGCAAGAACTTGTATCTTTATATAAAATTAGTTCTTTTAATTTTTCTAAAAGCAGATTCGTACGATTGTGTGATGTTTGTGTATTTTAGAACAAGCATGAGTTGTGTATTGTTAGGATAATTTAGTGTTGAAACATGACTTGGTTGGTTGAGTCTAATGGTGTTCTGGTATCTGAAGGATTTTGAATTTGAAGAGCTGGAAGAAGTATTGCAGCATTACCCTCAAGGGTATCATGGAGTTGACAAGGAAGGTAGACCAGTTTACATCGAAAGGCTTGGGAGAGCTCATCCAAGTCGGTTGATGCGTATAACCACAATAGATAGATATTTGAAATATCATGTTCAAGAGTTCGAGAAGGCTCTGCAAGAGAAATTTCCAGCATGTTCCATTGCAGCCAAGAGACGGATTTCATCAACCACAACAATATTGGACGTGCAGGGCTTGGTAAGTTGTATCACTCTCAACTTTTTTTCTGAAATTATGTGGTTATGGTTTGTCCTTAATCAGCTATTTCTCAATTTCAGGATCTTCCTCAGTTTTATTAGTACATTTTTCAATTTTTAACTTGCTGCTGTGTGTAACACAGGGAATAAAAAATTTCTCTCCTACTGCTGCAAGTCTATTGGCTGCCATCACAAAAATAGATAACAGTTACTATCCTGAGGTTTTCATACTTCCCTTTTCCAAAGCAATTTGTCTTCCACTCCTCTTCCTGTGTGCATAAAAATCATCAACATACTTTGCAGACATTACATCGAATGTATATCATCAATGCTGGTCTAGGCTTTAAGAAGATGCTTTGGCCTGCTGCACAGAAGTTTCTTGATGCGAAAACTATTGCAAAGATACAGGTGAGGGTATAGCTTTTGGTTTGTAAGTTGTAACATTTCATATTTCTTTTCATGAAGTCCTACTGATATTATGTACTAACCAAAATTTGCAGGTTCTTGAACCTAAGTCTACATGTAAATTACTTGATATCATTGACTCTAGGTATGCACTTCTCATGCTGCCGTTTAATTTCTAATAAAATTGTTGTTTAATCTATGGTTTGTAAATATCTATGCAGCCAGTTGCCAGAATTTTTGGGTGGCACATGTACATGTTCTGGAGAAGGTGGATGTCTAAGATCTAGTAAAGGGCCATGGAATGATCCTGATATCATGAAGGTAATGTTGCTTTGCTATCTCTTGTTTTTGTATATTTTATTGGACTTGTATCGGGAAGATAATTTAGGTGTTTTGATTTTAGTTGGTTCATAATGTGGAGGGAACGTTTGTGAGAGAAAATACCCAAATGTCCAATGAACATCAGAATTCAGACTCTTTCTGGATACGTTCCCAGAAGGCAAGTCTCAATCTTCCTGACATGGATGGTTAGGATTTCACATATGATTCCTGTATATATTATTTACAGCTAAAATTATATGTTTTTCACTTCCTTTTCTCATCTTCCAGGGACAGTGCAGCGATACTTCAACAGCAGAGTCCGGGTCAGATCTTGATGATTCTTTTTCGTCCATCAGTCAAAGCAGATTCACTTTTCCTCGTTTAGCCCCAGTTCATGAAGAAGTTAGTTCCAGAACCTAGTCTAATTCATTTTTCTAACCCTTGTTCTTGAGCCTTTGATCATTCAGAAGACTAACTAACTCCTCTGCAGGTTAGAGTAGCAGATAACTTCTACAGTTGTGATGATAGTGCTTCTGCAGCTGAGAAAGTGCTCCAAAGTGATGAATTTCACATTACTCGGGATCAATCACTGCAAAATGATGATACAGCGAATATTGCTTGTATGGAAAATTCCGAAGATGCAGGTATCGTTAATGTGTGTGAAGTTACTGAAGCATTTTTGCGTAGTAACATGAAAGCTTTTATATAAAAAAGTTATTGGAACATTTGTGTGTTTTTATATATATTATGTGGAAACCAAGTTGGAAATATTTGTATGCCTTACTATATGTATACCATTTGAATCTGGAAGTTGGAAACTCACCATAACCATCGTTCACATTGTGTCTATTTCACTAGTGAGTATATGTATATCAGTATTTTCATTCACAGGTTTAAGCAAAGTTCATTCTTTTTACAGGTACTTCGGTCAGAAGTTGGTTCAGCTTTGTTAAGGAGAAAGTGGAGAAAACAAATATCTTTAATGTGTCAAGGGTGCTTATCTATTTTTTGGAAAGATTAGTGATGTTCTTCCGCAGTTTAAGATTAGAATTCTGGAGAACACAGAACAATATTTACCCATCTGTTGCCATGGAGCATGAAAACAATAGCCTTACAGCAGCTAGTGAAACAGTTTCTGAACGGAATCATATTCTTCAATTCACACAACGACTTGAGATACTAGAAAAAACATTTGGGGAACTTAGCCACAAACCTGCTGGCATACCTTTGGAGAAGGAGCAAATGCTTATGAGTTCCTTGGATAGAATCAAATGTGTTGAGTTTGACCTTGACAAGACTAAGAGGGTATTTCTCCATACTTTCATCATTCATCTCTATGACTGTTAACTATGTAGTATTTTACAATTTGTGCTATTAATGCAGGTGCTTCATGCTACAGTGATGAAGCAGTTTGAGATTGCAGAGCTGGTGGAGAATTTGAGGGCATCAAAGAGTCAAGTAAATTGCTTTTCGGTAATATTCTACACTTCAACATTTTATATGTTCCAATATTTTATACTCCAAACTCTTCAGACAAATGATTTGATTATGTTATTTTAATGATAGGTCCATATTTGAAAAACACAATGATGGTGTCAGTTGAATGTTATGAAGCTTCTGCAAAAAAAAAAGTTGTTCATGTTGAGTTATGAAGCAATTCTATGGGGCATTGGCATCAGTAAACTTTGTAATTAGCTTTAACATTAATGGGTTTGTTGTTATAGTTTTTAACAAGACATCTACAACATCATTAGATAGTGAGTAAGCATGACCAGAATTTTGTTGCTGATTTCGTACTTCATGTCAAATTTTTCCTTTCAAATCTGTTCTTTATATATATATATATATTTATAAACAATCATTAAAGTTTGACACCATTTATCATCTGGTAATCTTATATTTCCGAACTAATCCCATTCCCCCCAAATAAATTTGCCCAGAATATTATTATAAAATTAATTTGATATTGAAAAATGAATAAATTTAAACTAAGAATAATTTAAAATATTAATAACATTTGTTATTGATAACATTTCTTAAGCTTAAAAGAGACTTACTTGGTTCAGACTTTAAAAAGAATTTGATAGATTATGGTATTATCGTGGTTATTGCATTAATCTACATCATTTTAATAACATCACACATACATTAATAATCATTCACCCTTCCTTCGCTTTAATGGAGACAAAATTAACAAAGAAAAAAGAAATAAAATTTCAATAGTTTTTTTCCAAGTTAAACGTTTTCCCTGTTTTCTTCCATAGTTAAATTAAATTAATCTCCTCTGTTAAACAGGATGAACATGGGGAAGAAATAGTTCTCAATGCTTTGTATACTCATTCGTACGTATATTTATACACGGTGTAGTTTTGTTTTCAAATCTTTTATCTAAGTTGTATTCCAAATTTATGATAGAATTTTGATTTAAAAATAAATAAAAAACAAATCCTGCACTTTTTGTTTATAGGTAATTTTGAAATTAAAAAATTTATAAAGGTACATAAAGAAACTATGGATGTGGAGGAAGAAATTGGCTCATGAATTCACAATTTCAGAAGATTAAATGCGAAAAACAAATGTTAATTCAAGGGCTGTGCATCTCCCTACTGCCACCCCATAAGTTTTTCATATTCCAAAATTACCTTTCTCAATATTTCGAATTACATAATCTGAAAGTCTTTTACTAAATCCAGAATTAACTTCTGGATTATGTAATCCATAAGTCTTTTTGTGATTAGCTTCCGAATTACACAATCCAGAAGTCTTTTCTATACATAAGATTAGTTTCTAAATTATGTAATCCAGAATTTTTTTTTTCAAATGTATTATTAGCTTTTGGATTACATAATCCGGAAGTCTTTTCTAAATATAAAATTGACTTCCGGATTATGTAATCTGAAATATATCCAGATTACATAATTCATACGCTTATTATTTCAAATCCAATGGTGGAAAAAAAAGGATAAAATAATATTTTCACATTTAGTATGGTACGGAGGTGTAGAAAGAAAGAGTCTAATTCAAGATGCCATATTTAAGCCTCCTTATACTTTTCGAATGTGTGGGTCAGATACTTTCTATCCACTCATGGACTCATCCAAATTAAAAATAAGCAAATTCTTCCTGCACCATATCAATTTTAACCTCCACCATATCAATTTTTAAAATTTTCAAAACTACCCTCATGCACCATATAATTTTAACCTTCACCATATCAATTTTTAAATTTTCAAAATTACCCTTATTCCAAATTAAAAAATCCAAAATAATAATTATAATTGAGAAATAAAAAAATACATGCTGGAAAAAAAATTCTAAACACAAAACTAGAAATACATTCTGGATAAAAAAATTCAGAATTCATGTTCCGAAAATTAAAATTCAAAATATTTTAGATAAAAATTTTAAAAATAATTTTTCCCATTTTTGTGTAAGGTTATTTTCGTCATTTAAGAAGGATATTTTTGTCACTGATTTGGTGCATGCTGAAATTGATATGGTGGAGGGAGAAATTGCCTTAAAAATATCCCTAAAACTATTCCTTAAGGATGATTATAAATAGACTCTTTCTTCCTACACCTCCATACCTTCTTCTTACCTTCTTCTTTCTTCTTACCTTCTTTTGCCACCCTCATAATAAAATGTAAAAATATCGTTTTTTCTTTTTTTTTACACTCCAGAATAGTGTTATTGAGATTTATAAAATTCAGAACTCTTTTTACATTTATATTTAAAAGAATAATATAATCCAAAACTCAAATTCATATTTAAAAAAGACTTTCAAATTATATAATCCAAAAACTAATCACAAAATCTTCATTGTCAAAAGAAGACGTGGAGATGGTGGCTGTTTATTAAAAAAATATGGACATCGAATTTATATATGTCTTATTTAATATAATAGCTAAATATTTCATGTCTTTAATGAATATTGAGTTCATGATTCATAATATTTATTTTATTGCAACTTTTAAAGTATTTATAGAAATATGTAAGATTATGTATATCTTAATATTCGCACACATAACCATTAACATAACACCTAAATGGCTTATGAAAAATATTAAATAAACATATTCATATATAAATGAGAACTTCTCCCTAAGCTCTTCATCGCAAAACGTCCTTTTTTAACTGTACACTATGACTTGTAACTTTGAATAGACTTCAGTAACCTTTTAGTTCCTATATTAAAGGCCAAAAATCAAGTTCATCTTAGATTTTAAAAAGTTTAATTTAACCCCAATCTTTTTTTTAAATTCAATGTAATAATTCTAGCTTTCTTTTAAAAATCAATATAATAACACATAATTCAATATACTCTACAAGCTGAGATAAATCTGTTTTAATAAAATCAATCTAATAAAAATCACATGAATCATTTTAAAACAATATAAAATTTGGGACCATATTGAAAATTTTAAAAATCTACTGAATTGGCTTTTGACCTTTTAATATTAGGATTAAAAATGTAACTAAGCCTTTAATATATTGATCCAGATAATAATTAATCATTTTCATCTTGTTCTGAATCCTGGATAAGCACTCAAATACTATCCGTCGTAATCTCCAACACAGAGTGTCGAAATTAACAAACATCAAATATCATTTTAATATGTTTCTTGGTGTAATACATGGTTACCAGCTAAAGCCATAGGGATTTGGCTTCTATAAAACATATATTTTAAGGGAATTTTATTTTTGAGACAACACCTTAATGATCATTCATTTTTTTAAATCTTCCATAGCCCTGCAAGTAAAAGGCTTCTTAATAATAAAAAAGAAGTAAGAAAAACAGATTCAGTGGCAACCACACACAGGACAGCATCACTTGTATTCAAGTATAAAGGCAAAAGAAAAATGGACTGGCATTGCAATACTCTCGTCAGAGATCAACCAAAGCAAATATCATGCTACAATTTGGGCTAAATTTCAAAAATGAAATTCGAAATTGTGCTGGCAAACTAGTGTTTACAATAAGAATATTTAAAAAACAGCAAAGTAACAATATATTATCGAAGCTAAAACCTACTTTATGTGCTCAAACCTTAACTGTCTGACATCTCCCGAAACCTGGCAAGTGCTTTTTTATGAATAAGCATCTTGTAACTGTCACCTGCCTGCACCTCAAGGCTAGGATCCAACTTCTTCTGTTGACTCCCAAGTCCTGCCCTATGTTCTGTGGCTTGTGCCAGGACAGGCTCTATCATTCCACTTCCATCTTTTCCTAGTCCCTGTGCATCAAATAATCCATAATACAGGGAACACCCATAATATAGAAATGTTAGAATCCTTCACCAGATATGTTGAGAACCAAATTTCCAGGGGTATCCCATCCAATTCTTGAGGTCCAAACATTCTAAGAAAAGAAGGTATCTAAACTAGACGAAAATATTATCTAGGTCTAAGTATTAAATGTCCCTGAAAAGAGAGCATTTGAATACTGGAACTTATTCAAAATATAAACAAATAACCTGAATTAAAAAAAAAAAAAAAAAAACTATGTAATGCAGAGGGAACGAAACGGTACCAATCCTTCCTGCCAGCCCATGTTGCGAAGCATCCTATTACCGACATTGTTTTCATCAATTGCTTTGTCTGCCGTAATCACCTCGAAGGTATCAATGTTGACATCTCCAACTACACGTCCACCACCAACCCCAGGAGGGAACGGCATTGTATCACCCTTCCTTGATGCAAAATCTCGGTCTTCAAGAATACATATGGTAGAAACAAATATTTTCTCAAAAAGTCAATCCACATAGTAAGCTACCAGTTTACCTATTGTCTTGCAAACTTCTATTTGGTTATTTTAAACTTCTAAACATTACCTAATATTTGGTACTACAGATCAACAACTTGCTACAACAAAACTTTAGAAGTACGTTTTGGCCAATGGAGTATTAAAATACAATACATAATTGTACTATATTTTAAAAATAAGAGAATTTACATGCACACAATTTTAATTTCCTAACCAGGAAAGTTTCTTCAATTCCCTCTATTATAAAAAAAGATTATTGCTCACACCTACTATCACCCCAAATAGTAAATACAATTTCCCAAAATATATGTAGCACGTCAATGCCTTTCTTCACATCTAATGAAAAACTAATGCTTCCTCTACTCCCCGAGCCTTTTTCACCAGAGATACCAGGCAATGCTTTGAAATGAGTAACTAACAACTGGCAAGCAAACACTTTCTCTTCATCTCAGCAGTTTTTTTTTTAATCAAAAGTACATCAACACAAAAGTAATGAAACCGAAACCCATTATAAATTAAGTAGTCTTACTTGAATCTCCAATGTCAAGGTCAGCCAAATCATTTCCAACTGAAGATGACGAGCCATACAAACTCCTCCTCTCAGCAGCACGATCCCGGTAAGTTGACTGAGGTTGTTCCTTATGAGCTGAAGCAGGAAGAGGCATTTCCGAAAACCTCCTTCGGCCACTTCCAATTGTGGCAGATGGTGTATATGAACCCAGGGCAGATACATCAGTTCTAAAGGGAGTAGCAACTGTATGTGGATCAACATTTGCTGAAGATGAACTAAGCATAGATGATGCAACAGATGTAGAACCTGAATAAGTATCTGATTTAGCAACCCCTCTTCCTGAGCCCCTTATGACCCCCATCACAGTGCCTCCAATACTATTACTAACGGGCCGTGGCTGTGCCTGAGAATCAATAGCAGCAACCTGGGCAAGAGTTGTGTGGATTCCTGGATTTGAAGCATTAGAGTCCCTTACCATAGTCTCATTTTTTGACTTATTCTTAGCAGAATGCCCGGCAGAATATGACCTATCATCGACTGAAACAGAAGGCTGATTGTCTTCCAGAGCAACTCTAGTAGCCTGTCCTTCATGGCTCCTCTGCTTCCACATTGTCAATACATTGTTCATTTTTTTCTTGTTTGCCAGAATACTGCTCTTTGATGCGAGTTTTATTTCCTTTGATCTTTCTTTTTCTTTCTTCTCTGCAGCTAAAGCAGCTGTAGCTGCAGCCTGGACAGCATCTGCTAATGAAGCTGGCTTCTCAACTGATGTAACAGTAGTAGCTGGGGCAGAAATGACCTTTTTACTTCCAGTACCATCAGACGTTTTAGGAGGTTCGGACTCATTATTAGGTGCTTTATTCTGATTTTGATCAGTGCAAGGTATGTACTGCTGAGTTTGGTTGTCATATGAATACCAAATCCCATTATTACCATCATAGTAAAGACCTACACATGACAATAGTATAGAAGATCAAATAAAAAAAAAAGGAATGCAACAATTTTTTACGAGTCTACTAGTGTTTCCAAGTCTTGATGCTGGTAAAAAAAAGGCTAAGCTACACTTGCAAGCTCCATAAGCAACACTTCCCATAGCACAATGCTAGTGAGTGTGTGTGTGTGAAACAGAAGGAAACATACTAGGTAAATGGGAGATAACAAAATTTTGCAGCCTAATCCCGTCCAACAGAACTCAATTATACAAGAAAAGGAGAAAAGGTAAATACAGGAAAAGAAACAGCCCAAAAATTGACTAGCACACAGCACCAATAAAATGTAGTTGTTTTCACTTCAACATCCACGTTTTAAATAATCTCCAAACCTACTTTTGGCTAATTAGGAAAAGGGGGCCCATGATGGAAAAAGTCTTGAGAATTACTTCCGAAGCAAACAAAGATGCTTTTGAGAAACTTTAAGATAATCATAGGCTTTTCTGACTAACTTAACCAAGATTCATACCAGTATTTCCATCATAGTAAAAACCAGAAGCAGCATCATAGTAATAACCCGATGCTTCATCCCAAACAAAGCCCGATTGTGGAGCACCAACTCCAGTGCCAGGTTGCTCTGGACCAGTAGATAGTTTGTCATCTGGATTATATTCTTTCGGAGCCCATCCTACTGAATCATACTGAAGATTGTCGAAAAGCAAAAATAAATAAATCAAATTTATGATAACTTGACAGCATATCAGAACTATAATAATGAAATACTGTAGTAAGAAATACAAAATATTAATGTGGAATATTCAAGGAGATCAAAAACATGTCTTGCAGGATTCCCCTCCACAAGCAAGTCACAATAGACATACAGCAAAACACATGGGAAAATTTAATTACCTAGGAGCTGCACTGTACACCAAAATTAGGAACCAACTTAGAAAAGAAAAAAAAAATATTAAAGCTCAATGAAATTAAAACTCACTATTTATTTTTCCCATTTAGTGATGCAAACCCTTCAGACATTTTACAAAACCAATTTTTAGTCTGGCCTAACATAACGAAATTAGAACTCACTGTTCATGTTTCCCAATTAGTGTTGCAAACCCTTCAGACATTTTACAAAACCAATTTTTAGTCTGGCCTAACATTATTTAGGAACCAAAGATTTTTCACAACCTATGCGATACCTTTCTCTGTTAAGGCAGAATCACTATTATTCACCTTCAACAATACAGAGTGTCTTCAACCATGTATAAATAACTATACAAAATTCATGATATAGAAGAATAAAACACCTGTTGGGCAAATGTTGCAGCTTCAATAGCAGCAGCCGCAAGACTGCTTGATTGGGACGTTCCTGATGTTCCTGACCCAGGGCCCAGGATACTTTTTGCATATGCCACTCTTAGAATCTGCCCATTCTTTTCAAGCATAGTTCCATTTGTTGCCTCAAGAGCTTTGGTAGCGTCTTCCACCTAAAAAAAAATATTATGTCACATTAATATCTACCAAAACACCTATTAACAATTATCTTCTCTTTGTCAGTCTTCCTCCCTCTCCTTTTCATCTAGAAAACAACAAATGCCTAAAATGTAAAAATGAATGGTATCATTCGCAAAGGACTCCAAGATGAAACACAGACAGGTTAGCTATTACTAAATATAAACAAATATAATTGTACAAACTTGGGTGAACTACTACTTAAGCACTTATTCAACAAGATATTGTTACATCGGAGCTTATTTTGATAAACTTTGAGCTAGAAGCTTATTCACAAACTTATTCAATAAGCACTTATTGATAAACCTTGAATAGATGATATTTACAGATACACTAGATGATATTTAAGAAGAAGATATCATTAAATGATGTAAAATAATGGCCATTTAACTGTGTAATGACATTCTGAATGCACACAGTAAGTTCTTATTAATCATTGCGTTGTGTGACAGTATTAATCTTTAAACACCAGGAAGACAGCGAAAGAGAGACCAATACAAAAGTATGCAACAATAATTGCTCAATTATTAAATGAGTGGTACCTACCGAATAAAAGTGCACAAATGCAAATCCCCTTGAGACATGAGTGAACTTATCTCTCACTAGACGCAGATCCTGTAACAGACAATAACTCTCCTTAGCATATAAATGGCAAAATAAACAACAGCGAACCTGCCCCTCCAACGAATAAAAATAGTCACGGGATTGATTAACTAGCACAAGGATTTAGTAATCAAACCTTAATTGGAGCATGTTTGGAAAACTCATAGCGGAGCATTTCCTCATCAGCATTTTCATCCAATCCTCGGACAACCAAAACATGAGTTGGACCTGATTGCAGATATACTTACTAATTACAGAGCATCAATAAAACAACAATCTCCGGAACAGGAATTATACAAATACTTACCAGCTTCCAAACCTTTTTTTCCAGAAGCTGCTGAATTTGATAATGAAATATCTGCTGCAGGAGCATCGTCAGTTCGGGGCTCATTACACTGCAGTAAGAAAATAGCACTGAACCAATTCAATATCTGCACATATGTACCCATACTCATACCACGATTGAAAATGGGTGGCTACTCTAAATTAATTATCCAAAAAAGCATTAAACATGCAGAAAATCTACAATTCAAAAATAGTAACAAGATACAAAAATTATGCAGAAAGGATTATGAACCTGATAGCAGGATGTCCGGCGTGCAAAATTTATGTAGCCACATACAGTGCACATCCAATCAGATGGAACCGTAATGCTCTTATAATTATGACCTGATTTCATAGCTCCATCTGGACCAGGACCTCCTGTTGGCTTACTACTGCAATAAAATATAGCTCAAAATGTTAACATAGATCAGATTATTGTAATTAACAGCATCCAGATATAACTTAAAAGTACAAACAATTGGCAAAGCCCTAAAAAAGAAAAATACCTATATTCAAAGAAAAGCTTTCTGCCATCGACAACAAGACCATCGTCTCCTAGTTTGTCCATCATTGCTTGTGCAGCTCCCTAATCCATAATAATTTTACTCAATATAACATTCATGAAATCATGATATATAAATTAGAAAATAAAGATGATAAATACCACAGAAGGAAAATCTATAAATGCAAATCCACGAGAGACGCCAGAATTTCTCTCCTTTATAACACGAACGTGACGAAGGGGCCCCCATTCCGCCTAAAAATCATATAAACAATGATACCAAAAGGTAAAAAAAAAAATCAAAATCTACCATAGTAACTGATGAAGCTCAACAAAATAAATTAAGTATGACATACAAGGATTTGGTATAGATCTTCATCGGTTGTCTTCTGCGAAAGACCTTTCACAACAACGGTTGCAGATGGGGCCTATAAAAACAGCTTTTACTTCAAATTGTCCAACAGTAATAAGATGATCACTGAAAATATAAAAGGAAAGCACTATTTAGCACGCACCACAGAATAATGTTCCCGCTGTCGTTTATCATCACGATCCCTACGTCTTTCACTCTTATCATATCGACTCTCAGTATAGCTACCTTCCCTATAACTTCTACCATGGCTTCGACCTCGAGGGGACCTCGATCTTGGATGGTCATCATATCCACGAGACTGAGATCGGGAATGAGAATGCGAGTGAGAATGGGATCGGGATCGAGAACGTGAACGCGAACCACGAGAATGTGATCGTGAGCGTGAGCGCTCGTGCCTCCTACTACTACGAGGACTCAGATCTCCTTCCCGACTATGACCTCTCTTATCACGTTCCCGATCACGTGATTCACGTCGCCTCCAATTACTGTCTCTTCTACTACCTCTTTCATAATCAGAATCATAACTATGCCGACCATGATCATAATCCCTGTCATGGCTATCCTCCCTACGATGATGAGAGGAAGCCCTGGACTTGTAGTCATAATCTTCATAGGCATAATCATCACGTTCATGTCCTACAAATCTGGCAGGCTTATCATATCCTCGGTCACCATAGTTTTCAATGCCGGTATAGCCATCCCGAAACCTTTCAAATTCTGGGTAGGTGTCAATCTCACGATCCCTGAAACCATCTATCTGATTATATGATTCATGATAGGGCCTCTGAAAACGTCTAGATTCTCTGTCAAGTGGGTAATCTTCATCATAACCTCTTCGTTTGGATTGACTCCAGTGGCCAACAGGAGGTGGTCCTGGCGGGAGGTAGGCATCCCTGTCCAAAATGTCAGGGTGGAAATTATTTCTCTGATAAACTGGATCCCTTGGATACCTTTCATCTAGAAACCTTCTCTCATCATAGGAACCACCAACCCTGCCAAAAATATAGGGTAAAATGGGAGGAAAGAAAAGCTAAAATTCGACATTGAACAACAATATAACTAGATTAACATTTTGCAGAACAAATCACAAAAGCATATCTCAATTATACAATCATGAGGTACATACCACACCACCAACAAATTGGAAAACAAATCCTCAAAGACACAATTTTTTACCCACAGGTTTCATATTACCGTAGTGGTGATGATGATAAGCATGAAGCAGTTGCACTCACCGGAAGTTGGGCTCGTGGACGGCGCCGTATCCCTCAAGAGCCTGTGGATTCAAGAGAATAAGCTATGTCAGGAACAAATAATGAATGGTGGGACGAGGGTTAGGCAAATGGAGTCCATATCTGACTGCCCCCACAGCTAGCTTTCTTTCACAATTTCTCCGATAAAAAATCAGATTGAAACCCTAATAGTAGTTTCTTTGAATAATGATCCCCATATTCCATATAGGTGAATTATTTAAGGAGGAAACCACAATTACGCTGTTATTATCCCAGCCTTGATGCAGAGCATAGCGACCAGGATCCATTTCTTGCCAAGCCCACCGTTCCTCTCTCAAGCAATATTGTCTCAAAGTCAATACCTTTCTCTCTCCCTGTAATATATGCACAAACAGATTCAGTTATCCACCATGAACCAACAACCTTTACCACCTCCTGGGCCCTCTCCTCCAATCCAACAATTACCGTCTTCCAAATCCTCGCTTTATCGACACATCATGAAACCCATCACCTCTATAACTATTTTCGCAATTAATCAAACATTCCAGCATTTATAAATAATCAAAAATTCATGAATCCACAATCATAAAAAAATTCCTATCGATCATCGTCGAAAAAACAAATAACGCGACGGTTAGGGTTTTTACCGATGATTATGGCGGATCTGGGGTTTTGGCGGCGCGCAGATTGCAGAAGGAAAATACGAAAAATGTGAGCACTTGAATTGGATTATGGGTGGAAGAAGAATGAGGAAGTAAGAATAGTGGCAGAGCGAGACTCTTTCTGTGAGTTACATCGATGAATGAATGAACCAAGGTTTCATCTCAAAATCCACCACGACCAATTTATAATTTATAATTAATAATTAATAATTAATTCTTAAATATTATTTATTTATTTATTTTACATTTCTGAATATTGTAAAACCATGGATGGGATATTCATAAACCACGTGTTTATCTCACCTCAATCACCACTACTGCGTGTCTCGCGCATTCACTATTGTAAAATCGAATCTCCCTAATTACAAATGTTACCCAATTTTGTTAATTAAGGAATTCAATTATTATTAGATAAAAAATTAGTTTAAATATTTTTCTCATGTACACCATCAGTTTTTTTTTTTATCTTTTAAATTTTAAATTAATCTTTTAATATCCCGCAAGGACTAAAACTTTTTTTTTCTTCTTTCTTCTTCATTAATATTAGTTCACTAATTAATTTGGTTTCTCCTCTTAACTCTCATCTTTCTTTAAATTTCTCACTCAATTTCACATCGATTTCAAAATCATATTCCATTATTTTCAATTAGACTATATTTCAATTTAAACTGAGTATTTCTTCTTTTTTTACTAAAAATCTCTAAAAAGTATTTCTATCAATAATTGAGTTAAATATTTGATAGATTAGTTAAGAAAAATAATTATCTCAATTAATTTGATTATTAATTAAATTTTGCTATTTTTAATATGCTTGATTAATAATGTGTGATATTTTTAATATTTTCTAATTCTAAGTAGTCATTATTGATTAAATATATGATATTTTGAATATTTTCTAATTTTATGTAGTCATTGATAAGAAAAGTTATCTCAAATTTTGTTTAAAATGGAAATTATGGATATTAATATGTCTTTAATTTTGAACTTAAAATCTTTTGAAAGGGTTTAAAATGAGTGTCTTTAATCAATTTGAATAATCTATAATTTTTTAAGTTTGTACCGAATATGTATTATCACCCATTTTTCTTAAGGAAATATAATGGGTTGTTCATGTTGGTTTTGAATTCACGTAAATACTAATAGAATACACAAAACAGTTTATATAGCAATTTATCAGAGTAAGGGAAGGAGATTCACATATAGAGTTTAACCAAGAGTTACACTCAGTTCTCCAGATTACACCATACAAAAAAATGTTGATCTTGAACCCTTTAAGAACACACAACACTATTGAACAACACCATAATTTTCAGAAACTCCATCTGAAACTATTTTACACCACAATACATAATTGAAAGAAAGAAATAGAATACATATTGGCTTTACAAAGCTATAAAACAATAGAACAAAAACCCTAGATTCCTACTTTACACACAAGCAATGATTCAAGACTCCAAGAATGATTAAAAAAGCTTCTTGACCTTCAATTGAAAACGATTTTATCAAAACTCTCTTCTTCTTTTGAAATGATCATAAAATAGTCTTTATATAGACTTTAAAAAGAGGTTAAAATAGCTTGATCATTAATTGAAATCTGTTAAAAGCATTTAAAAACAGTTTGGAAATCATAAGAGAATTTTGTTAAAAAACTTTATTGATTTTTCAAACAAACTGATTGATTATTTTTCTGTTATAAAACTGAACATGAAAAGTCAATTCATTTATCAAAATAATTGATTATTTTTGTTTTACAAAAAAGACATTAGAAAACAAATAAATTTTAAAATATTTTAAGAACTCTAAGTGTAATTCAGTCGGTTGTCACAATAAATTAACCTGTTGAAAAACTTGTTGTAGTCATCAGACTTTGAGCTGAAACTTTTTCAGCTGATTTAAAACACGAAACAACTAACTAAAATTAACTAAGATTTGAAAAACAAAACTTTCAAAAGAGGTTTCAAATCATATGAACTTTGATCATAACTATGTGCAAATTAACAACTCAAAATCTACCTAACTACACACACAACAACATATTCTTTAAGTATTCAAGTTGGATTCGGAAATCATCAAAGCAACATTATTCAACAACTTATTCCCGTGTTCATTTTAGATTGGCCTCGGGATAAGTTTGATTATATCCTTCAATATCTTCCTTTGGTAGTTGGCAAGTACTACTACTTTTAACACCACTTGTTTGAGTGGTCTCTTTTGCTTTGAACTCTTTCAGCCATCAAACCATTTCTTTTTTTGATAAATCCATTTGTTTTTTTTTTAGAAATAAATTTACCATGAATCAATAACTGTAAGTAGGAAAACATATAAGTAAATACCTATACAAACTTTTTGGGTTATATCATCTTTGTGTTTGATATTGGGAATCATAGGATTGAGAATCCAATATAAAGGAAATCCTTCCAACATTAAGGGATTATGCTAAAGAGCTAGAAGTTTTACTAATATTCCTTCAAAATGTTTGTAGGAGGAAAGGAAAAGGGTTAGCAACCATATGTCATTGACACCGTTTTAGGATGCCCATAATGTTCTTTTAGAAGTTTTATATTTGAAAAAAGAAGAAAGACATGTTGGGGGAAGGAGGAATATTAAAATGTGTACAACGAATTTGGAAGGCTTTGATAAAGGCTCAACTATTATGATGAAGTTGTGTAGAGGCCACAATTAGCATGGTCAATCGACTTTGTCCAAGGCGGTGATAAAAAGTTGGATATCGAGTTTCAAAAATAAAATATCATAAAAGAAGTAAAATATACCTCATAGATTGGCTTGTATATCTTTACAAACTAGATCATCTAAGGTACAATATTATAATGTTATATCTTTTTCATTTTCAGACCAAGACAATGTTTGGGTTCCCCTAAGTTGTTTAAGATATTTAAGACAAGTATAACGAGAGGTTTCATGGAGGATTTATGCTTTGCCTTAAGGATAGATCTCACTATATGTCACTATATTAAAAGCTTAAAAAGAGAAAGATACAAAACTAATTAAAAAGCAACCCAAAAATTTCAAAACATTCATCACAATTTGTAAAGGGAAGAACACACTGAAAATCCTGGAACCCAAGATATTCAAACCCATAAACCCTAAAAGTGCTTAGTGAGATATGTAGAAACTGAAACAATCACAACACATTCAACTTTGAACAACAAACACATGCATGTTCAAAATGCTTCTTATATAAATTTAGAACGAGAAAAATGTAAGGGACATGGATTTTGAAAACATACCTAAGAATGTGATACAAGTTTGAAAGAAGATGAATGATAATGATGGTGATAAAAGAAGGGGAAAAGTTTGGGTGGAGAACACAACACCTTAATATTTAAGAAAGATAGAGAGCTATGAGTTTATGTGACTATTCAAGAACTGGGGTGACTGTTTGACAGACGAGATTAATACATGTGGTTTTTTCAGTTGGGTAAAACGAAGCGCTTTGAATAAGCTTCTAAAGTATTATTAAGAAGGTGAAAAGGTTGAAGTCATGAGTTGGGCATTTCACCGTGATTGATCAATCCTTATAGTTCCTACATATATCTAATCAAAGATAACACAATGATATAGCTAGTGTCTACACCATTAGACTCGACAATGGAGGGCAAGTGTACCTGTATATATTCCCATCCCCTTTTTTAAGGGAAATATAACTGACTAGTCCAATTGTTTTTTTAGCTACATGAATTGTTAATAGAGATTCAAAGAAACAAGCTAGGATTTTAGACATAAATCTTTGAATATTTAAGTGCAAAGGTTATAAAAATTAAGAAATGTATAATGCTAGTTAAGATCTAAATAACTAAATCACTAATAAAGGAATGAATAATGAGTTATAAAATGCATATTCCACTACAAATGGGGGTATTGGATGTTTTAGCTAGAAACCTCAAGAATTATCATACTGAGGGTCTTTTTGTTAGAACAAGACTAAAATTGTGTTTTAAACTTGTTTGGATTGTCATTTTGGCAAATGAGCATATATTTATTTACACTTAATAGTTTTAACCATAAATTATTGAACTATAATAATAAATAAATTCGTTGTTTTAATTAATATTTATATAATTGGATTTATTTGGGCATTAACTATTATTTTTGGTAATTTTGTGTTTTTGGGGTAAATGATATGAAGTTGTCTACCTTTGTGAATGAGCCAAATATGCAAAAATCCAAGTTGCTTATTTGAATCAAAACAGAAAACAAATTTTGAGGAGAAGAAAGAGAAAATAAAAACTACAATATCCCCGAAACAAAATTAGAAGCAAATATTCGGCAAAATAAAAAGAATTATGGAAAGTGGAGACGGTTTACAAAATCTAAACTGTAATATTTTCCCCAAGATCCTTATAGCAGAAAAGCCTATAAAAGGACACAAACATCAACGAGAAAAGGGAGAGCTTCATAGGGTTTTCATAGTTTATTTTCTTATTAGTAATTTTTTTGTTTTGCCTCCGCATGGAAGACTAAATCTTTTTGGTTGATTCCTTTGTAATTTCCCATTGAGTTATGAGGTTTTGTTCAATAAAAGTTTCAATTTTTAAGTCTCTATAGCCGTTGTTTTTATTGTCTAATCTTCTGGAAAACTAGTTTTTGTGAGAGGTTGTACTTGAACGCATGATTGAGAGTCTTCCTTGTCTTAAACTTTGGTTTCTTAGTTAGTTCACATCGTTCTAATTAATTTCTTGGGCGCATGATTTAAGAGAGAGGAGATAAGCATTCCCATGGAGTATATGCATGGAACAAAGTGGGTATTGATTAAACCAGTAGACGCATGTTCAATCTCTGTTGGAGGATTGAGAAAAAATTAATCTTTAAAGAACCTATGAAGAATTCAATGGTGGAAGAACTTAGGGATCAACTTCTTTTATTTTCTATTTCAAATTCTTTTATATTTTATGCATAATTATCTTAATCTCTTTTATTATTATTGTTATTACTAACTTTTCATTACTTGTAGATAGATTTTGAATTCGGTTAACTGAATCACTATTGGATTCGTTGGGAGACGACTTGGGGTTATCTGACCACAATTATACTATCATCTCTCTAGTGTTGAACAAGTTAATCATATTACTTTGACAGCAAAACAACAACTATCATAAGAGTTTTAAATTCTATACATAAATTGTTGTTTTCTATATATCTTGCTTAACATTGAGTTGTCGTTTGAATAATGCTCAAACACGACTTTCATCATTTAATGTAAAGGACTATTAGTTGAGTGATAATTATATTCATTAAGTTAGTAGTAAAAGACTAAGAGAGTGAGATAGTGACTCTTCTTTCTACTCTGGAAGTTTCTCGCTAAAGTGATAAAGACATGATTTTTTTTTTTTTTGAATCTCTTGTATTTATTTTTTTTAAAATTTTACAATCATAGATTACTCGAGTGACATATTATAAATTATTATAATTCAAATAAAATTATAATTATTATAAATTTAGAATGCAATATTTATTTATAACAAAGAGAACATATTAATTTTTTAAAAATATGTAATAATATATGCGGTGTTAAAATTAATTTTAAAATTGAATGGCAAAAACAAATTTAATTTAAAATCAAAATTAAAAATGTGTTAAAAATAATATCTAAATAAAAATGTAATTTAGTTTAACAATATATAATTTTTTTTAAATAAAAGTTTTCATGTTGACATGCAACTTGACATCTCAGTTATGCTGACATCTCAAGTAACAACATCATTTGTTATCACATGAAAAAAAATATTATTGAAAAAAAATACAAAAATATAGAAAAACTAGACCAAAACTCATATGTTAACAAAAACGATATATAGGTAGACTATATCTATTCATAAAGAATTCTAAGAATAGACTAGATGGTAGCCTATTGCACCAATAAAAAGATTGTTTATGAATAAATAAAATCATCCTAAGTAACTCTTACTGCTTTTTTTATATTTAGTTTTTCCAATTTTATCTATTAATATATTTTATTCTATCTTTTAAATTTGAATAATATGAAAAAGAAACATCTAATTATTAGTATAAAAAGAAAAAAATTTTGCTAGAGAATCACTTAAACTTTAAATAAAATTATAATTATTATAAATTTATAATGTAATATTTATAATAAAGAGAACAAATTAAACTTTTAAAATTACGGATACACGCAAAAGCGTATACGTTTCCGTTAATAATATATGATAAAATAAATACATTTCATATCTTTATCTTTTCTTTAATTATATTTTAAATTATAACAAAATATAAACTACTCATATATTTAAAATAACCACTTAGTTATGTATCGTTATCGTTAGTAATATATAATGAGATTATCCAATAAATACATTTCATATCTTTAATTATATTTTTAAATTAGAAAAAGATATAAACTACTCATATAATAAAAACAACCACTTAGTTATGTACCACCAACTCTGTATAATAAGTTTATCACATTTTGGAATAGTCTGAAAATTATACATATGTTAAAAGATATGAATAATTAAAGATAACTTATTATTTACCAGAAATTTAAAATAAATTATATTTAAAAACACATTTTATATACATTGAAGCTTTTAAACACGACATAAAATTATCTTTCAATAACATGTAAGCGTTATTCTTTCAGTGTAGCTCAAAATGCTCAGCACTTTAAAATATAAGTAAATACAATATTTAAATTTATTTTAACAAATTTAATAGTAAAATCAAAAAATATTTAATAGTTGAAGAATGAAACAGTCTAATAGTGGAGCTATTGGTTGTCTAAAATTAATTATATAGTTTTCTTGAATTTAAAAAGCCTCCACACACACAAAAATGATTTTTTTTTCAAACTATAAATATGCGAATAATTATTTAAATTTTTTACTAAGATTATTACTCCATTCGCCAAATAAATGCATATTTTTTTTATTGGGATCAAAGAGTAATTAATAAAAAATAAAAACATGTGGAAATGCTAAAGGGTGTTTAAAGAGCAATGGTTAAGGAAATTAAAAGAAGAAAATTGGCTTCAATGCATTTGCATATATAAAAGGTGCTGATATATATTAATACTTTTCACTTCACATCTTAATAAATTAATATTTTATTTATTTTTTAATTTAAAAATATTATTATAAACAGTATCAAAATGTGTGTTTTACTGTTCACAGTGTAAAAAAAAATAAATTCTGATATATATTATTTTATTTTGAAAGATTTAGTTTTTGAAATGGGATAACAGTATTAAAAAGATATTGTTGTTTTTGGAAAAGAAAAGATAGAAATTAGGCGTGTATTGGGGAGTTTAAGGGGTGATGTTATATTGGGTTTTAATGCATTTGTGTCACTCCAATTCTTCAAAAAGCAAAAACAGGTTAAAAAACAGAGTCTTCTTTCTCTATGCTATGCTATGCAACACTCGTCAAAAACTTCCACCTACGTACTACGTTGTTTTCTTCTCACTTTCTCAGGTACCTTCTTCTTCTCTTACTTTTTCTTTTCTTCTCTTTCTCCCTGCAATCTATATATATATATATATATATTCATACTCTTTTTCTTTGCGTTTTACTACAATCATGAAAGAGACTCATATATATATAGTGTGTGTGTTTCTAAGAGATTGAGAGATTATTTTCTTGGTTGCTAAGCTACCCAATCTTTAATCTGACTTGGTCGTTATCTCGATTTTGGCTTCATCAGGTGTGTATGCTATTGGGTTGTGATTTGTACCCTTTGGTGTCATTTTCATTGATCTCTGTCTGGTGCAAGTTATACCACTCTCTTTCTCTCCGTTAATCAAACGAAGAAAAAACCGTTTTTGGCTACATGGAAGAAGACCAAGAGGCTCAGCATCGAAGGGAAAATCGAGGGTCGGTTCCTGGGGAAGGAGAAGGGTTAGGGGGTAATGGAGGAGGTGTTCACGACAATGGGATTCGTTCTTTCACGTGTCATATCTGCGAGAAAGGTTTCAGTTCAGGTAAAGCTCTTGGTGGGCACATGAGAATCCACAACCTTTCTAGAAAGCAGGTTCAGAAGGAGAAACAAGGTGGTGGTGATGTGAAATCCAAGGCGGCGAAATGGGTGTTGGTGGATGGCAACCCTGTTTGTTCTGTTTGTGGAAAGAGTTTTTCTTCGTTGAAGTCCTTGTTTGGGCACATGAGGTCTCACACTGAGAAGGCCAAGAGGGGAATTCAAAGCGTCACTCCGATCGTTGGCGCTTCCTCCAATTCCACTTCTTCCTCTACCCTTTCTGATGATTTTGCTGTTGATCTCTGTGGAGTTCTGAGGGGTTGGTCTGTGACTGCCAAGAGGGGCCGCAGAAGCCCTTCTTGCAGCAAATCGAATTCTGGTTTGGAAGATGGCGATGAGATTGAGCCACGGATGCAAGAGGCTGCGTATGAGCTCATGATGCTGGCCAGAGGGAGTCCCAGATGGGAGGAAGAGGTTGTTGCCGATCCGATTCAAGAACATCCGTGCAGAAAGAGGGGGAATGAAGAGGAGTTGCTGCAACCAGTTTTTGGGAATTCTGATGACGTGAAGAACAAGAAGAGAAACAGAAAGAAAGTGAAATTAACAGAATTAGCATCAACCGAGGAGGGGAACAGGTTCTCCAGCTGCAGAAAATGCAATACAACTTTCCAAAGTCACCAATCTTGGAAGGATCATCTATGCAACCTTCAAAATTCCAAGAACATTCAGCCTCAGTCAGATGGAAAAGAGGAGCATCATGCCAAAACAAACATAAAAACAGGAACAGAAACTGTTCTTGAGGGTAGTGGTATGGAAGCCACGAAGTGTGAAGTTTTGAACAAGACTTTCTCAACAGTTGAAGCCATTGGGGAGCACAAGAGATCTGATTGGACCAGCATGGCAGAAGCTGAGTCAGCTCAGGCAACCTCTTCAAACGTGGAAACTGGTCAGAATTGTTCCAAGGTTTTTAGTTTTGATCTTAATGAGATTCCTGCTATGGATGTGGAAGAGGGTGTTCAATCAGACTTGTTTATTCCTGCCAATATTCTGACATCATCCAGCTATGTTCCTCATCCTAAAAAAAACCTCTGTCACTAATCAGTGATTAAGAATCTGATTTCTGACATAGTAGGGAAATGCATTGTATTAACAAAGATAGGTAGTCTTCTTGATAGCAAACTATGCAGTGTTAACAATTTGGTTGTTGTCTTTAGTATTAGCTTCCTCTGGTGAGACACCAAGGGGAACTATCTTAGCTGTTTCCTATGTTTTTGGTAGGTCATGGATTCTTGTCTTTTCTGTATTTTCTTTCTTCATGTGATGCATCATGTGTACTGAGAAAAGGAAGGATCCGAAAGAGCATTTGTGGGGCTTTCATTGTTACCCTTTTTCTGCTTAAATGCAATTGGACACAATGGTTCTTTCGTATCATCTTATTAAATGATAATTTGACCATCAACTACTTGATTAACGTGCCTAATAAAAGTTTCAACCTCCCTTTGATTCTATAATAGTTCATCTTATGCAGAAAAATTGCTTGACTTTTCCTCTCCTTTGAATGGTACACACAATGAATAAATTGAGCTGAACATTAAAAATGAAGAAACGAATGACTTAATGGATCATTGATGATTAAGCTAAAGGTTTATGGTGACATTAAAAATGACTTAATGGATCATTGATGTGTTTTTTGTTCAGAGTTTAAATCAAAAAAATCACACTTTTCTTTGCATAAACAGCATCTCACGGGTCAGCAACTACACAAAACGGTTACCTGATTAAGCGTTCTTTCTATAAACTTGTAGGTTAACAATTTACTTTATCACTTTATTTTTTAAATATTTTTATTATGTATAATAATTTATAGGTTTAAATGACATTTTTGTCCTAATAATTTTGTGTTTTTTTCAATATTTTTTTTGCTGCGTGTATTTTTTTATACGAATGTTTCATTTTGTGTCTTTGTGTCTTAAGTTTTGTTACAAAAATCACTGCAGTTTTTCTGTCATTTGTTGTCAAAGATATTAAAAAGAATAAAAAAAAATGTCACATATATGTGAAATAAAACAAATAATATATTATTAAAAGTTAAATATATGATTTTAGTATTTCCTTTATATCTATTAACATAAAAACAATTTTCTGTAAATTAAGAACTTATTTAACTCTAACCGTTTACCAAAAACAACATAAAAAATATTATAAAATAATAGTTAGTTATACAAGATAAAAACATATTATTCCTATATATTTTACTTGTTGTTAACTATAATAATCAGTTATCATGTTATGAATATGTATATAATATTATAAAATAAGATCACAAAAACAACAGAAAGAGTTTCGGTTGAGACAGTTAAATTTATTTAGTAAATGGTCTTCTTTTTAAGGTCAAGTTCAACTTTTTATATACTTAATACTTCTATTCACAAAATAATTCGATAAATAGTTATCTTTTAAACATTTGGTGATGAGAATATCATAATTTGATAATATTTTTACCGAATTCAACTTTGGTTGTATAGAATTAAAATAATGATATTAATATGCTTTAATGTAAGGACTTAAGTGAAACAATAAAAAATTTTAAGATTTTTTTAGAAATTTCAAACACTAATACAATAACATTATATGTTTTTATTTATCAGAATAAGTATTCCACTAAGGAAAATAGTGTATAATGAATCTGTGCATGAAGCAAAAGTGGTGTTGTAGAAGAAAGCAAGAATGTGAATTCCATTGTGAACTCATAATACCAATCTAGAAAATAATTTAAAATCAGATGTTTGATATTAGTGTTACATATTCTTTCTTCAATTATGAAAATTTAAGTTTAAATTTATTTTTTTCCCTCTATTGCAAGTTGTACAATTTTAGTTTCTATAAAATCTTAAATACAAATTTATTTTTCTAAAATTAATTGTTGATTGAAAGGGGTATTAATTGTTGATTGAAAGGAATATATGTAGGTGTGAGATAGCTAACAGTGATTAATTTTAGAAAAAAAAATATTAAAAGTATGTATTATTTTATAAACTAAAAAAATTATTAGTATTTAAAGTAATATTATTTTTAAAAAAATAAAAAATAGTTTTTTATATGTAATACTATATATTTTAGTTACTAGATTTTTAAATTAATTTTTAATTTTTAATTTAAAATTAATTTATATATAAATTAATTAATAGCTAAAACTTTCTTAACTTAAACATCAATTTATAAATAGTTTCTAAAATTTATTAATAATAGAAATTACTTTATATATCAATAATTTTTTTAATTTCTAAAATAATATCTAATTTAATCAATATAATAACTAACTATTTTTATTTTAAAATTAATTTATATTTAATATTTTTCTTATATTTTTATAGTGAATGTTAAAACTAATAAAGGTGAAATTAGAAAAAAAAATTTGAACCCAATTGTACGCAATGAAAACAAATGGATCAAACCATTTGTCTCATAATTTTGTTCCCCTCTTATGACACTTTTATTTTTGTTGTATATTGTATAGAAATAGTATTAATTATCAAAATGACATATTTGACCTTTTTTTAGTTTGAAGCTTATAGTTTACACTTTTAAGTGGAAAATTAAGTAGTTTTAAAAAAACTGGTGTTAAACATTATTATCAACTTTGGCATATAAATCTGATGTAACCTTAAATAGTTTATAAATGACTAATTTTATTTATACAAAAAATATTAATTTAAATGTGTAAAGGATGGTCTAGGACAAAATTATGTAAATACGTAAAAAAATCACAAAACTAATTATTAATTAACATGTAAGTGAGATGATTTATGAAATTTTGCATGAAGAGTAGACTAAGGTTCTTGGGTCAAAAACCGTATGGTGTGGCAATTAGCAAGTAAAAACAGAGGCTTCTTCTTCCTGCACTCCTACGTTTTTCTTCCTGCACCTCACAATTTAAAAAACCCCGTGGAGGAGTTTGCCACTTTTCATTATCTTCATTCATCTTAGGCGTTGGTGGAAGGTTATTTTGGCTGTGTGGAGCAAGGTGGAGGAGTGAGTTACGTTGTTGAAGTGTTGTTTGGCTTCTAGATGTAAGAATTACGTTTTTTTTAAAAGCATTGGTGATTATGGAGTTTTTGGAGTTACCAAAAATCGAGTTCTCGAAGCAAAGTTTTAAAAAATTATTGATTTTTGAATTGCTGAATTTGTAAGCCTAATTTCTGTTACAGATTGATGGATCTAAAATGATTTTTTTTGAATTATGGATTTCTGAATCCGAAATACATATTTTGAATTACGAATTGGTGGATTTAGAATAATTTTTTTAATTATGGAATGCTAAATCTAGAATGAATTGTTTGACTTATGGATCCGAAATGCCATTGGGCCGAGTCAAAAAAATCTTAAGGGTGAAGGAAGAAACTAAATTGGACCGAGTCCTTTGGTGCACCAAATTCAGCCATGAAGGAAGAAAATGATAAAATAAATTTTTACAAAAAATATTATTCATGATGTGACAAGTTTTATGACATAATGACATTGGACAATAGGAATCAATTTCTTTTATTGTAACTTGTGACCACATAAATTATATAATTTGTTAATAATTATTGCACTATAAATTGATTTTTTTTTCACCGTAACTTTAGTATTGATAGTTAGATTAAATGTTTATTATTGGATTAAAAGTTATAATTAATGGTAACAACACACCTTTTCTATTTAAAAAACATAAAATTACGTAAAACTCAAGTGTAATCATTTAATTGTAACTTACGTTTTTTCTTCATATATTCAAAGATAAAAGTTAATCTGTCATTGACAAATACAGAATAAATGGAATAATTATATCTGACACAAAACACATGATATAATAGTCACAAGTTTCACTAAAAGTAACAAAAAGAGGTCTAATGTAAAAAATAAAAAAAATCTTAAATTTTTTATTTGATTTGATTTTTAATAGTTAATAAAGGCTTCAACTACAACCTTGTGTTTTGATTTGATTTGTTTCTATATTTCTAATGTCTTATTTGGAATAAAAGAAAAAATGAAAAATAAAATTGTTTGAAATAAGACAAACTAAATAAAAAAATTTAAAATAAATTTGATTGATGTAATGAAATAAATTAGTTATATATTAACATATTTAAAAAATAATTTATAAGTTAAAATAGAAATCATTACAAACCTTTAATAGAAAAAATATATATTTCAAAATAAAATATATTAAAATAAATAATCAAAATTTAAATATTTATTTTTCATAACATAAAATATATGTTAAGAAAATATGTTTGACTTTATTTTATTAACTATTTTAACTTATTTTATCTTAATTATTTTGAAAAAATGTTATGAAACAAGTCATCTTCAACCTTGAATATACCCTACATGAGTTCCCTATCAACAACTGACATAAGAGCTAGTGGCAAAATACCAAATGCAGAAAAGTAGAATGTATAATAAATAGCAGAAGCTACAATGCACCCTTCTTCCATCAACATCAACATCAACACTACCCCATTTTTCTTCTTCTTCCTCAACCATCAACTCTATGGTATTCTTGGATAAACACTTTTTAGGATAATATTTTGTTTCATTTTATCATAATAATTTGGTTAGTATACTATAAAAAAATATTAAATTGTAATTAATTTTAAAAATCAAAATAATTAATTATTATTCGACTAAATTAAAAATTAAAAAATTATTGGTGTCTAAAGTAATTTTTATTATTAATAAAATTTTATAAAGTAGTCTTTTAAATTGGTATCTAACCATTAGCTACCAATGAGTTTAACTACTAATAATTTAGATTTTAAATTAATCTCTAAAAGACTAATTAAGACCAATTTAGAATCTAAAACATTAGTAGCTAAAATCCTGCTAACTAATTTAGATACCAATTTAGAAATCATTTTATAAATTTTTATTAATAATAGAAACTACTTTAGATACAAATAATTGTTTAAGTCTCTAAAATATTATCTAATTTAGTTAATATAATAACTAATTTCCAAAAAAATCTTAAAAGAAAACACAGATTTATTTACAAGAAACAATTATATGAATTTCATTAAAAGGTCACAAGTTCAAGACTAAAAGTGAAACACTCATATGAAATATAATTTTTTTATAATTTTTTTTCATGATCAAACATATTTTTATTTGTCATTAGGCTATAGCTATAGAATGAATATGAATTATTAACCAAACCTTATTCGAATTGCTTACTTTAAAAATATTTAATTATTAAAAAATAAGGGATAATGAACTTCTGCTCATTACAACTATAAAAATAATTAATTATAAACAGGGTTTATCAAAGACAAAAGCTGAATTGTTCCAAGTTAAAAATATTCACATCTCTTTAGTATACAATTTTTAAATTCAAACTCCACGTGCGTCAAAATCTAATTACATGAACATTTTACTTTTTTTTCATAATATAAACTAAATGATACTTCCTTCTTTCAATAAATAAAACTACTTAATGCATTAAGTGATTACAAATTTCATCATATAAATTATATTTAAAATCATTTTTTAATAAAAAAAATATTACATAAATTTATTTTTGAATATTTTTTATTAGACTATTAATTTATCAGCACTATTGATATTAACATAATAACATTTGGCAAGAAGTAGTATTCCATTTCCATCTGCATGAATACATGGTTGATTGAAATAACATAAAATTGAGAATGGTTTAAGATGATAAACGTGAGCAAACTTTTGCTACAATTCAGGGATAGATCTGTAGTATTTAGTGGTGTGGGACCATCTCACACCCACCCAACTGTTGTCAATAAGTTGATGTAACATCAACTGAAATAAAAGCCATATTGCAAGAGAAGAGATATTTTGTATTGGCCATTAACTAAGAAAAATGATGACACACTTCTTAGAGTCAAAACCAAAAAGCATTATTCCATTAATTTGGAACAACTGGTTGAAGAGTGAAGGAAAGGGAAAGAAGGCAATTTGTTTATGATAAAATTGGAGTTTGGAGAGGGAAAAAGTAAGAAAGATTGCTATGATGATGTTATAGGTAGTGCCAACATTGGCATTGGATAGATTAACTTCTAAGACAAGGAAAATCAATAAAAAGAGCTTAGTTAAGCTTTTTCTTTCTTTTTCCTTTCACAAGCTTGGTGCTATTTTTTTGACTGCCTCCTCTTCTTCCTCTTCCTTAAGCTGCAACATTTCTCTTTGGTGCTTCTTAATGTTGCCACATGTTTCATGCAATGCATATGCTTCTGTCACTTGAACCAAATATTTTTGTCTCATCATATTGAGGTTTGTACAAAAATCAGAAGTAGTTGAGTTGAGGAGCTCAGAAAAGTCTTCTCAACATGACAACCCTTTGTGTGTTGCTCTTTCTGGGACTCTTGTGGGCTGAAATTCATGTCATTTCTTCATACACTGAAACTCAAGATGGTAATGTGCCATGCCATCCCTTTTCTTGGTCAGATATTTCCATTTTGTCCCTTTGGCTCATCATCTTCTGTGCATAGCTCATCAAGAATTATGGAATGAAGTGTTGAACTCGTTTTATTTTATTCTGTTTGCTAAATCTAGACATGATTTGTAATGGTATATCATCCTTAGTAAGCATATTAATTGTCCCCTTTTCTCGTTGCTTGAATAATCTTATATTCAGTTGTTACATATTTCTGATGATCTGATTTGAACCTATTATGATCCGAATGTTTTATGCATAGAAAGGTGAGAATGTTTGTTTTTATTAGATAATTACATGGTTTTACCCAGCTTGTGCTTATGTTAGTATTCTGAACCATGAAAAGGGTAGCAGTATGTGAACAAATGCTCATCAGCCATCCATCTACTGTGTATTTAGCTAGAGTGAATAGTTCATGGATGCTGATATATTAACACTTTCAACAGTGAAAACATACACTTCACATCTTAATAAATTAATATTTATTCATTTTCATTTTATTTTTTAATTTAAAAACATTATTATATTATTATACATAGTGTCATATGTATGTTTTTTTACTGTTCATGGTGTTAATAAAACTTTTCTCATAGTTCATCTTGTAAAAGAAAACAAAGTTACAAGGGGATAGATTGATCTATAATAGTTCATCTTGTATTCACCCAGAGTGAATAGTTCACCTAAAGCAGCACTTCTTTGTAAAAGTGTTTTCTATTCTCTCCAATGTTGCTTTCCTATTGAGCATATAGGTTATTGATATTGTAATCTTGCAATCAATCATCCAAAATCTTGCTTAGTTAGCAGTAATTTTTTGTGTTTCTTCTAGTTGTGTGTATGTATCCTCTCTAAAATGTCAGCATTTACAGTTATTTATATAACACTTGAGCATGATATCAGTTGATTCCTTGGCTAGCACTCACCCTTTTGGTTTATTTCAAACATAAAAGACAGAGAAACACCCTATGGAAATAGCAATTCTTGTGTACAAATACACTTTGACTTATTAGACATAGAAGTCATACACATCAATGGCCTTATCCAATCAACTTCGTACAACAACCATATGCATAACCAAAATTAGGCCAATGTTAAACGTCTTGGCAAGAAGAATTGAAGTTCATTTCTCCTTGGCTATTATAGCAAGTAAAAAATTCATGTAGCTCTCACCAGCTCTTTTGGTTTGTCAACATTATAATTTAGCTCTCCCTGTGAAAAACTCATGCAAATCAAAGAGACCCTTATAAAATTTGTAATACCACCTTGCACCTTGCTTAATGATTATGCACCTTTTGCAGTTGTTGCACTCAGATCATTAAAAGATGAATGGCAAAATACACCGCCCAGTTGGGACAGATCAGATGACCCCTGTGGAGAACCATGGGAAGGAGTGACCTGCAACAAATCAAGGGTTACTTCATTGTAATAATTCAGCAATTAAACATTGTTGATCCTTGTGTTCCTTAGTATGTTGATTTCTTCATCCTTTTTGTCACTTCTAGTAATTTTAAGAAAAGTACTTTGTTGTGTGCATTTTGAATATAGAGGATTGTCAACCATGGGCCTGAAGGGGAAATTAAGTGGAGATATTGGCCAACTTTCAGAATTGAGATCCTTGTAAGTATGATTTTCTGTTTCTTTTTGGATGAAACTATAGACACCATGCTACTAATATAACTTGTCTCAAGGAAACAATCTCCAAAGCAGATTTCCACCACAACATTGACTTAACTTTTGTTATAGAAAAGGAGAAACAATTTTCCATAGCATGTTTGATGCTAATTAACACTGACAATTATTTAACTGCAGGGATTTGTCCTTTAATAGAGATTTAACAGGTTCTCTCTCTCCAGAGTTAGGAGAACTAAGCAAGCTAAATATCCTGTAAGATTCATGAAATCATATAATTTCATGATGTCATTTCATGCAACTTCTAGTGATTTCCATAAGGCCTTCCTTTCCTATTTCAGGATTTTGGCTGGTTGCGGCTTCAGTGGTAATATTCCAGATGAATTAGGAAATCTTTCAGAGCTATCCTTCCTGTAAGAATAACCTTGGAAAAAGCATTTGCATTACATGCACAACAAATAAGTGAAGCTTCCCCCTTTCAGAATAATCCTTCTGGAATGATATACCCTTCTCAATGAACTTTTCAGGGCTTTAAACTCAAACAACTTCACTGGAAAAATACCTCCTTCATTGGGTAAACTCTCCAAAATTTATTGGTTGGACTTGGCAGACAATCAGCTGACAGGGCCTATCCCAGTTTCAACCTCCACATCCCCTGGATTAGACCTTCTTTTAAAGGCTAAACACTTGTAAGTTTTCTTTCCCAGTTAACACTTGTGATTACCTTTTAGTTAGTGCAGCAAAGAGCAATGTCTAAAAACATCACACCTTTCATCTTTTTGTGGAGTGCTAGTTGCTACATTGAGTACTAATTCACTGTTATGATTTCTATTTCTCAGCCATTTCAATAAGAACCAGCTTTCAGGTTCCATACCCCCCAAGCTTTTCAGCTCAGAGATGATACTCATACACATGTAAGTTGATATTTTTATTTTGGCATCGTTTGTTTTTCATTAGTTTATAATATTAACTCTTAAACTGTTGTTTTACTTTGTGACAGATTGTTTGATGGGAATAAATTAAGTGGGACTATACCTTCAACATTGTTACAAGTCAAGACTCTTGAGGTTCTGTAAGTGATTCCTTCCTTCAAATTTATAATTTTCCTTTTATCTTAAATATTTTTTCCCTTTGTTTGATTTAATTTTTTATGATCATTTTTCTTACTTATTCTAATTCACAACAGACGGCTTGATAGAAATTTCCTGACAGGAGAGGTCCCATCAAATCTCAACAACCTTACAACCATCAGTGAATTGTGGGTACTTATGTTTGAGATGTGAACATGTACAAGGATTTTAGAATAACATCAATGGAGATTTATACAGTTTTGATCTCTTTCAGGAATTTAGCTCGTAATAATTTCACAGGTCCTTTGCCTGACTTAACTGGAATGGATACCCTCAACTATGTGTAAGTAATTTGCAGGGTTGGTGTTTCAGTTTTCTTTCCTTTAATAATTGTTGTTCAGGTAATGATGCTGATCAATTTGTAACCTTTTTCAGAGATCTTAGTAACAACTCTTTTGATCCATCTGATGCTCCAACTTGGTTCACAACTCTACCATCACTAACCACTCTGTAAGTTATTAATCACAAACAAGAGTTTCTTCTTTGACCTGTTTCCTGAACTCATGCATAAATATATAATCTAACAAGGAAATTTTCCCCAACTAACCTTCACTGTACTGAAGTGTTATGGAGTTTGGATCGCTTCAAGGTCGTCTTCCATCGAAACTATTTGAAATTCCTCAAATACAGCAAGTGTAAGTCCCTAACTACTATGCTATGTTGATCATTAGTTATACACAATAGAATGACACTCATCATAATTTTCATGTTTTCATTTTTTTCACAGGAAGCTACGACACAATGCATTGAACGATACATTGAACATGGGTGAAAACATTTGTCCCCAATTGCAGCTTGTAGATTTACAACAAAATGAGATTTCCTCAGTGACCCTCAGTTCACAATACAAAAATACATTGATGTGAGAAAGATTTTACTCTTTAATCTGATACTTTGTATGCTCTTTCATTTGTAAGCTGTGAGGCTCGGATACGCCTCTTAAATGATATGTTCATATTGGACATACGTATTGGACACCATCACTCGTATGATACTTATAAAACACGTATTGGTGAAGTGTCTAATTCAAGAAATATTTGTTGAATTTCTGACAATTCTAGCACAGTTTTCTATTACAATTTTAAAAAGGATAAATAGATTAATTTTCTAAAAACTCAAACATATTGTATAAATTTTTATTATGACTATAAAAATAAGTAACAAATCCTTTTGAACCAGCCATGAGAAATATTTTTCTGCTAAAAAAAAAACTGAAACTTACTTGTGGACATACATCTTTATCTTCAATTTATATAATTCATAATTATATAATATATAAATATGTGTCCTCGTGTTCTACATTTTAGAGATTAGACGTCCTTATCCGTATCAGTGTGTCTGTGTGCTACATAGTTTGTAAGGCCTTTCTTTTTCTGATGTCTTCCTCATTTTTTTTCAGTTTAATAGGAAATCCAGTGTGCAGTAGTGCTCTGTCGAATACAAATTACTGCCAAGTTCAGCTGCAGGATAAGCAACCCTATTCCACCAGCTTGGCTAATTGTGGAGGCAAATCTTGTCCTCCTGATCAAAAACTCAGCCCCCAAAGTTGTGAATGTGCCTATCCATATGAAGGAATCATGCACTTTAGAGCACCCTCATTCAGAGAACTGTCCAATGTAAATACTTTCCATTCACTTGAAATGAGCCTATGGGTGAAATTGGGTCTAACTCCTGGCTCAGTTTCTTTACAAAACCCCTTCTTTGATAGTAATGACTATCTTCTAGTGCAACTATCACTCTTTCCATCAACAGGCCAATACTTTAATAGGTCAGAAGTTCAAAGAATTGGGTTTGAATTAAGTAATCAAACTTACAAGCCACCAAAAGAGTTTGGACCCTATTACTTCCTTGCATATTCTTATCCTTTTTCAGGTGACTCAAACAATTCATATTTTCAATACTCAACTGGTTACAGTGATCCACAACTAAATGTAAATTATTTCAGGTTCTCACAGAGGAGCTTCTCTTAGAAAAGGTGTTGTTATTGGGATAGCAATTGGCTCAACATTTCTGGTTCTGAGCCTCATAGGATTAGCTATTTATGCAATTCTGCAAAAGAAGCGTGCAGAGAGAGCCATTGGATTAAGTAGACCATTTGGTAATTATTCAATGTACTCATTTTCTTATTACCACAAATCATGGTGTACAAATCCTCCAAACTTGGAGAGTTATTATCATCAACTTTGCTTATCCACATTCATTAATTTGTTCCAGCATCATGGGCACCAAGTGGGAAGGATAGTGGAGGTGCACCACAATTAAAGGGAGCAAGATGGTTCTCTTATGATGATCTCAAAAAGTGCACCAGCAATTTCTCTGAACACAATGAGATAGGCTCTGGAGGCTATGGCAAGGTATTGCTTCTTATGTGTTCACATACTTCTAAGTTCTTGTAAATGTTTAATAATTCCCTTTTTATTGACTTAAGGTATACAAAGGTGTTCTTCCTGATGGGAAAACGGTTGCAATCAAACGAGCTCAGCAAGGATCAATGCAAGGAGGCCTAGAGTTCAAGACTGAAATTGAGTTGCTTTCAAGAGTTCACCACAAGAATCTTGTTGCCCTTGTGGGGTTCTGCTTCGAACAAGGGGAACAGATGTTGGTTTACGAATTTATATCCAATGGAACACTTAGGGAGAGTTTGTCAGGTAAGTACCTATCTTATCATCTGTAGGAAGAGCAATTTTAACATTCAGTTTAGTGGATTGAATTGTTTGGTAAAAATCATTGCATAGAACAGAAACATCAAAGTTGCACACATGTTTCTGTGCAACTTGTTATACAACTAAGAGAAAAGAATTAATAAAAAGCCTTAAATAATCAATGTAAGTTGCAGGGAAATCTGACATTCATCTTGACTGGAAGAGGAGACTGCGAATTGCTCTTGGTTCAGCCAGAGGACTTGCATACTTACACGAACTGGCCAACCCTCCCATAATCCACAGAGATGTGAAGTCGACTAATATCTTGCTGGATGAAAATTTGACAGCAAAGGTTGCAGATTTTGGCTTGTCCAAACTTGTATCAGACAGTGAGAAAGGCCATGTTTCCACTCAGGTTAAAGGGACATTGGTGAGCAATAAAGGGACAGTGAGAATGAATATCTCTTTGTATTCTTCTTTTGAAATCAAATAAATGGTTTTGAATATATACAAGTAATACACTCATTATAGATCTAACTAAAAAGAGAGAATGAAAAACAAATAGTCAATTAATAAATATTAAGATCTGAACAGACAAAATAAAGGTTATACACAAACATCTAAGAATTAGAAAAAACACAATTAATATTAGCATCTTTCTGTAACTCTTGTATCCATGTCCCATGCAAAATCTCCATAGTTGTGTCTTTTCTTTTCTGCAACAAGTGCTTGATAGGTAAAAATGCTTAACATGTGCAGGGTTATCTGGATCCAGAGTATTACATGACCCAACAACTCACCGAGAAGAGTGATGTGTACAGTTTTGGAGTAGTGATGCTTGAACTAATAACCTCAAGACAACCAATTGAGAAGGGTAAGTACATTGTCCGCGAGGTGCGCACCCTGATGAACAAGAATGATGAAGAACACTATGGTTTGAGGGAACTGATGGATCCAGTGGTGAGGAACACACCGACCCTCATAGGATTTGGGAGGTTCCTGGAGTTGGCAATGCAATGTGTTGAGGAATCAGCTGCAGACCGTCCAACAATGAGTGAAGTTGTGAAAGCACTTGAAACCATTTTGCAGAATGATGGTATGAACACAAACTCCACATCTGCATCCTCATCTGCCACTGACTTTGGTGTTTCCAAGGGAATGAGGCATCCCTACATTGATGCTTCTTTTAACAAGAACAATGGCAATGATAGTAGTAATAGTGGCTTTGACTACAGCGGAGGGTACACAATTTCAACAAAAGTCGAACCCAAATAGATGCTGCAGTATACATATTTTTGTCAGACATTATTTGTTCTTCCTTTTCATTCTCAAAGGAAGATGTTATTAACTTGTGTTCCTTTTTTGTACTACGTAAACTAATGTCGTGTATTCTTTTTATGCTCAATAGCTATATTGCATGTAATGTTTAGGAACAAATATTGCAAGTTTATCCCAGTTCCAGCACGTGTTAGACCAATGATGCTGGTTTTAATGAGTCCATGTTTCATTTAACATAACATTTATGAATCGTATTCACTGAGATTCGTCGAACCTACAAATAAAAATTTAGAGTAAAACCATTAATCATTGTATCTGTCCCGGTCCGTACGACCGAGTGGAATAATCAAACACTAGGTAATACATTCTTAATTACGACTCATGTCTTTATCTGACCCAATAATAAATGATCCATGATAATTATATAAACATACACAAATTCCAAGAATCAGGTTATGTCATCATTCTGCACTAAAAACACCAAGTGTTGAACACTGAAACCTTACTTAAGATCAGAGTGCCTTTTGCAGGTACCATCCGAGTCCGGAGTTCACGGAGACAAGGAGTAGAGAAGTGAGAGGAGTTAAAGGAGTTCATTCAAGAAAAATAAGAAAAGAGTAGACTGACCGACCGAGAAGAAAAACAATTGTTCACTTTGATTCTAACTCGTTCGAGAACACTATCCTTCGTTTCAAACTTTTGTGAGCATAGTAGAAAGCTATGAATTTGGTGTACATGACAACCGAGAAGCAAACAACCAATTCCTTCTAATAATTAAAGCAAGTTTAGTTAAAACTTAACTCACTTACATATGTTTTAAATTCAAGTAAATATGACTTCATTTGTCTTTTGTTCTTACAAAAAATATATTTTTAGATTAAAACAAGTTTAGTTAATACGTAACTGTCTTATATATGTTTACTATCTTGTTTAGTCGTTATTACTAATTATAGTTATTTTAATGTTAAAAAACTACTAATTAAAATAATAATAATAAAATTAATTTTAATTAAGATAATTAGATTATTTTTATTCACATGATTAAAGTAATATATATTTTTATTTAATATAAATAAGATAATTACATATAATTTACTTTTATATTTTTTGTTTAAATTTGAATATATTATAAACACTGAAATTTATCATATTTAACATTTTTTTTTCGTTTTTTACAACACTTTATTTTGACATTGTAAATTAGGAAAACAGTTTACGGACACTTATAATTTACTTTCGATACGATTACTATATTTTCGAATGAGTGTAATATAATTGTTTAATATATCATAAATAATGATTTTTTTACCCCAAAAACAAAAATAATAAAAATATTATATGGCATTTATATTTTTAAAATTACTGATTACAATATATTAAAATTATATGTAACAAAAAAAGTAATAATCATCACTGTTGTTTTCCACCTTACCTACCTTTATGAAAAATCATGAGACAACACTTTATTCTGCTATTTATGTTATGCATGTGTAATGTCCATCGTGTATCCTTGTTTATGCTTCAATATTTATCTGCAAAGTTACATTGGTGAATGTAATGTAAAACACAAAAAATATATACTCTTACTTTCATAATGGATCATTACAGTTTAAAAACAGTGTGCACAGAAAAAAGGATAAACTAGTGGAAGAGTTGGTCCAATCATGTATAACTGATTTGAAGAATATTGTTTCCCATAAAGGATACCTATAATCCTAGAGAAAAAGAAACACCACCCTCAACACTCACAACACCCTATTGTGTCTTAAATTAAGACAAACAGCTATTTTGAACATCAGGTATAAACGACAGTTTTTTGTGACAATTCAAGTTATGATTTTTACAGCAGAGGGAGATTGGCAGAGTTCTGTTTGCTTACTTGTATTGTATGGATTCACATGATTGGTATTCTCAGAGATAGGATGAAAGAAGTGTCAGTGCCAATATTGATTTTACTATACATTTCTACACCACATGTCTTTACATTCGTTGCTATAAGCAGATAAAATGGTGACCTTATGGCCTAAGAAGCTTAGGTCCTGCATTAGAGGCTATCCAGGATGCGATCACATCCACAAGCATATCCATGTCCTTTGATACTTCTGCACGTAGGACCCTGGAATCCATGCCTAGCGAGTTCCCCACTTCTTTGGCAACTGTCTCCCATGGAGTTCCTACAGTAAGATTGGACAAAAGTTCGCTGCCACGATTAACTGCGTCGGCCATCGCTGGCGGAACATCTGGTAGGGCCTGCAAGGTGGATAATAGAAATTATGGATAATAACATCTTTGGGAGAAATGAAGTTATTTTTGCAAGACATACCTGTTGTAATGGAAGTCCGTGATCTCCAGCCAACTTGCGTATTGACATGTCAAGCACAGAGCTAATGGCTGATTCTGAACTAAGCACCTGAGCTAGAGTTGAAGTCTCATCTATTAAATCATCCTTGAATTTTATCAGAAGATTTCTGGATATGCCATAGTATGACTTTATCTGAAGAATTAGAAAACATTTGATGAGGACATTAAATGCAAACCAAGAAGAAACTCAAACAAAAAATTAAGAAAAGTTGCTGCACTGAGAAATTACAGGAAATTTCAATAAACAGGTTTTGGTTCTGGACCCTAATTTTAGTGTGCTACACCTACACACTTATTATCAGTGATAAAATTGAATTGGAATTGAATGACTTTTTTTACATGAGCATCAAATTGTTTGCCAATACCTTCATACAAGCTCAGGTTTGCATGATATAACATCCCCCCTCCCCCTTTTATCATAAATAACATGTTATATGTGAATAACTGTAGCCTGTAGGATTGTGCAATAAATATAAAGAACCTAGATCCTAAGATGGCATTCAGTTAAATTTGTCTTCTAAAGGGTGACTACCTAAACTATGAAATGAATACGATCTATAAATTCTGCAACCTAAGAATTTGATGCAGTTAAGAAAATAGTTGCAATACTAATAATATTAATTAGAAATAATATTACGCAAGAGGAGTATTCTAACTCTAACTCTATTCTAAACAAAAGTATACACTCATAGCTGAAAATATTAGAAATATGAGATGTCACGTACAAGTCGACGTGTCTCCTCAGGCTTTGGAGAAAATTCTTCTCTTCCCTTAACCAAATCCATGTACAAGGGAGGGAGCTGCTCAACTAAAGGAAGAACTTGCTTCATAATGGGTGGGCTAACGTTTCCCAGTTGTTTAAAAGTCATCTCTGCCTGCAATTATCTAAGATTAGCCATCCAAAAAGTAAAACGAATACTGTGCAAAGGATTTCTTGTGGTGCTTGAAAACAAGAAATCTATCAAAAAATTCTTCCATACTAGATATAACAACAATGAGTATCAGAGCAGAGCAAGGAATGCAGAAAAACAGGGGACATTAAAGCAAAATCCTTAAGGTATGGCCAAATAAAAGAGACCACTCAGTTTGTTTTTGCAAAATTGTAGTTGACTACTCGCTAACAGTAACAACCTCCCAAAGCATGAAACATTGTTAAATTCTACAATGCAATCACTGCGATGCAGAAGTTGCACTTAAGGGAAATTACAGAAAGCTCTCTCAAGACTTGGTCTCATATGGCACTTGACTCCCTTAGTTTTTAATATTATATAACAACAACCTCCCTTTAGATATCCTAAAATTCATCTTTTAATTCATTGATGAAACTCTTCAGTTGAATTTCCCAATTTCTCACATCTCCCTTTCAAAAACATTTTGTGAAAAAGCAAATGTGAGAGATGTAATAATGTTTCATGACAAGAAATAAATATTTAATTTCCTAAAAAGCCTTTTTTATTTGAAGTTGCTGATTTGTCTTTCACATAAACTAAGAACATCTTGAGTGGGGTGTCAAAGAGTTTCACTAAAAAACACATAAGAGCGCATTTGGGTGAACAGAGTAAAGCACTTATTCAATGAACTCTTGTTAAATTAAACCTTATTCATAAGCTAAACTATGAAATTTTTATAAGGTAATAAGCCACTTCTAAGAGTCTAAATAATAAGCTTTTGTAGATGCTTATCAATTTTAACCAATTATACAATGAAAAAAATAGACCAGAAAATGATAGAAGTTAGAATTTGTCTATATTAGACAAGACCGTCTTACTAATTTTTTTTTCAAAATCCTAATGGAAGGTTGGTGTAATAATATGGCACTAATTTGTAAAGGAACCAAATTCTATTTGACCGACCACAACTGATGATGTTGATATTTCTACTATAAAATATTAACAGATATTTTCCTCCATTTCGAAGTAAGATAGTTATACAGCAATACTGACCCCAACTCGTAGAGTTGGTGAAGAAAAAATCTCTGATAGAAGCGGACCAAAGGTTTGTGCCATTGGGACGAGCACTGGAGAGAACAAAGGAACAGCTGAACTTGCTTCCTGCAGAGGTGAAGTAAAATTTAGTCAATCATCATCAACTACAGAGAAAATTCTTACATACGAAATACTGAGAAAATATCTCTTCAGCCAAGGCAGATTATATATAAGTTACTTGCTGGATGGCATACCTTGTTATTAAATGCCATGAGAACATTTCCAGATCTTTGCACTGCATATCTTGATCCTGATAAAACAATCAATTTATTGATTATCCATAAATCAAATCAATTTAATCTGTACTATCAAGTTTAGCAGAAGAACTTTAAAATACCAATCAGAAGGTGGACCACTGATCCCAAAGAATGACCAACACCAAAAATAGGAAGGTCTTGGATCTGAATAAATGAGTGTCATTTAACATTTTCATTTAAAAAATAAAATTGAAAACAGAAAGAAACTAGCCCTTAGATCACAAGTTGAAACTTACTGTTTCTTGCAGTCTGCGATAACACCTATCAAATTTGAACTGTACTTCATCTGCAATGAGGAAGTGATCAAACCCACTAGCATATGGAGTTGCAATGATCAATATACCCCTAGCAACAGAAAGAGTTTTACAGTCAGTTTTTTCCATTGGCAGATCCTAATTTATGAGTCTCAAAATGATCCAGAAGTTTAGAACAAAACAACCAAAAGGATATACACTAAGATAAATTCATAATGTAACTCAGGATTTTGGGAACACAACAGAGGGACTTACTTTTCCGATAGACGCTCAAGAAACCATCGGTAGGTAAGCTGAGGGGCAGCTCCAACAAATATACCTCCGATAAAATGTACTACGAAATTGGGTCTGGAGCTTTTTGGTTCAAGAATCCAAGCTCCCTGACATTATAAAATGAGTATGACAATGAGTTCAAAACAAAGGGTCCGTGTAACTGTTCTTTCCAATGCGCATCTGTGAAACGAAAACCACATTGCTGCTTTTGGTATTTTAGAAAAACTTCTAAATATAAAGTCACTCACGCTCAAAGATGATAGTAGAATAAAAACTCCTTAACTATTCCAGGAACCGTTTTAAGAACTAAGATTCCTCCCATGTATATTAATGATATAACTTTCTTCTCTAAGTTGCATTCAGCAACTTCGTCTCTAAAAATAAAATCTTTATCAAATCGCTCAGAAAGGGGTTAGCCTTGTTCAAAATAACTTAAGCTAATACCAAAGATACTACAGACCGACAGATTGCCAAACATGAATAAATTTTGTACTGTATGATGAAGAATATGAAAAAACGTGTCATTATCATACAATAGAGTATATACCTCAACTTCCCTCCAGTCTCCAGAACCCCACCAGCCATCCTGTGATTGTCTAACAGAATCTGTAAGTAATCTGCTCAAAAAGAGAATATCATGAGTTGTAGTACGCTTGCAAACTGCAGTTTTTCATACCTAAATTGACAGTTTAAAGGTTTTAGGGCTGTTTACTTAGGTTTTTGCCTAAACAGACTGTATTCAGGCCAAATATTTTAAGATTGAAAAAAAAAATGTGACTTTTATAAACTAAAAGTGAAAAAAAATGAAAAATAAGAGTAGATCCTTAATTTAAGAAAAAAAAAATCTGGTTTAATCTTGTGTTTTCACTTTTAATTACAAAAATATCATTTTTCACTTATTTCCAATTTTCCAAAAGATTTTTGCAGGAAACAGTGAATTAATTTTATTTTATTGTTTCATATAAGAATTTTTGAAGTTAGGAAAAGGGTAAAAAAAGAATAAGTTATATTTTTACTATCAAGAGTAAAAGCATAACATTTTCTCAAAAACAAACATTCCTTAGTTTTTGTACATAAAGGTATTCTCTATCACTTAAAATTTTTTTCTATACATAAACTAAAAATTGATTAGACATATATGATTTAATCTCTACAACTTAGTAAAAGCTTATTAAATCACTCATCTAAAAAGTTATCAATTATCATCACCACTCCCTTACATGTTCTTAATTCTTAATTAGGGTCATTATTATATATAAAGCCAGACTAAATTAAAATTAACAATATGAATATGTTACACAAACAATAAGAATGTATAAGGTATCAGAAACAGAATCTACATAGACCAAATGAATAACATTTTACATGTACTAAGGAGACTGATTTAATAATAACAGAAACCAAATTGAAATTTAGTTGTTAAATTATATCAGTTTAACCATAAATGAAACCCTGATGGGTATATAACACTGAATCTAAGGCATCATATAACAAAATTGAACTTCTTCCATCAGGTAGCATACAGAAAAAAAACAGAAAAAAGCTAATTTTGAGGTAAACGGGGAAGAACCTCTCGATTTGTGAGTAAACTTGAATAGCTTCCGATTGGGGACGTTGTTGTTGGTTGTTGTCATCGTTCAAATTACTAGAGGAGCAAAAGATTGTGGTGGTGGTGCCAAAACGACGTCTATAATGAAGAGAGGACTTTGCGTTTAATCTGTGGGAATGTGCAGTGTAGAAATTGAGTTTGAAACTGTAGGTGGGTGCACAGAGCGAGGTAGCCATACCAATGCTTTTCGATTGCGTTTAGCTGCGTTTCGTCTCTTCCAACTGTTACTGTTATTTCTGAATTGAATCAAACTTTATGTGTTCGGGTCGGGTTTCAGACAACCCGGTCAACGTAAACCCACCCAGTTCAACTGGGTTAAATTTTATTTATCGGATTCAATTCAAATTACGTTGAATCTCACATAATTTTCAAATTTAATTAACTTATTTATTTATTAATTTTCATAAATATGATGGAGGCATGTGTGTTCACATTATAATTTTATTATTATATAATTTTATAATTTTATCTAATCAACGTTATTTTTTTTCAATAGCACGTGATTTTGATTCATAGATTACGTTGAATAAGTGAGGTGGTGTTGTGCTAGCACGCCACGTGTTCAGTTAATAATACAAAGTCAGAAAAGTAATGTTAATTGAAGTTAAATACTGAAATTGCTCTTCCACTTTAATAATATTTTTTTTAAACATGAGTTTGATTTTGTAGGTGAATTTGTACCTACAAAATATTAATGTGTTTTTTATTTATTTTATTTATTTTATTTAAACACAACTTTATATTTCAGTCAAAGCTTTGAAAATATCTTTGTTTCCTTCAATTATTTTTCTTAAAAAATTTCATAAACATTCTTCTTTCTTAACTAAGTGTTGCTCGAATTAGATTTTCTTTGTCATTTTGTGTTTGATCATTAAATTTCTAAGTTTTTATTTAATAGCTTTGAAAAACATAAGTATATTTAGGGTTAACATATATGTGCATAATTATTATCTTGAGAAAGATAACTCATATAGTTAGATAATTTGAGTTTAGTATAAATATTTTTTCAAACTCATAATTTTTTGTGTTCTCTCTACATGGTTTAAAAATCTTTTTAGTCTAGATAACTAAATACTTAAATAAGTATATTTTGCCACTTTAAAGGTAAATTAAGAGGAAAATTAAAGAAGGTACATAATGTTAGATTAATATAAAAATTAATTATAAGAACCGTGTTACAAGTGTAATTTAATACTTCTTTAGTTATTAATTTAAGATTTTTGTCTCTCTATTTGGTCTCTAATTTTATTTTCAAAATTTTAAAAATTCACAATTTCAGTTTAGTTATATGTTTTGGAGAGAAAAAAACCCTTAAAACTACTATTACATTGACATCTACACACATACAAATTGCATTTGGTTAATGTTTTTCTTTTCAATTGAACAAGTTTGAAATGATCAACTACCACACACAAAACAAAATAACATTCATTTAGTCTTCTTTCTCTTCTTTCAAACCACACATGATCCTTCATCATATTCTTGAAGAATTTTCAAAATTGAGGTGTATAACCAAAAGTGCAACTTAACATTTTTAATATAAAGTAATAAGATTTTTTATTTATTTAATAGATAATATTCTATACAATTAAACATTATAATTAATAAAAAAATAATTTTAATTGCATACCAAGTTTTATTATGCATAGAATTTTAGATAAAAATAAGTGTATGATAATCCATGGTTAAAATTAACCATATATATATTATAAGTTAATTTATAAGATTAAGTTAAATTAAAATTTATTTTAAATATAATTTCAGAATATTTTAAATCTCGATAGGATAAGATTGATTGAGTTAGATTTAAAGTTATTTTTAATAATAATTAATAAAAAGTAAATTTTAACTAGAATTTTAGATAAAAATAAGTGTACCAATGTTGGAATTAAGAAGAGGCCACATCGTAAGGAATACATTTTGGTTCTTTCCGAAATCGAAGCAGTAACAAAATCTCCGCCACCGGACAGCCACATCGCACCACCTTCCCATTGCTTTCTCGCCGTCAACAACACACCGCCACCCGCTATCAAACCTCAACCTAAACCCAAACCAAACCAACCCTAATTCTTCCTCATTCTTCAATTCTTGTCACAAAATCGCTTTCATCGTTTCCCTAACAAATTGCTCCCAAAAAGTTTTTCAAGGGCCTCCATGTATATGAGGTCTTCTCTATATTTCTTCTGCTTTAGCTTTGCCAATTACTTCTTGTTCTGAGCTGGAACTTGTTGTTGATACCTCTCTTCCTCCACAATTTTAATTGTTCACGGGGCTGGGTTTCATGAATTTCACGTGTGTACTTTATTTCTGTCTCTTTATTTCGTAAAAAAATTGAAGTATTTGATTATTTTTGCCGAGTCAATTTAGGCGGAGACTAATGTGGTAATGTTATATTGTTATGACACTGATGAACGGGACTTACCAGTACTATGCTGGTTTGGGGGAAATATAGGAGAGAAATTGAAAAAAAAAATATGGATTGTGGGTTATGTTGGCAATGTTTGTTGTGGGCAAAGGGAATCAATGCATTAGTTGATTTCCTGTCAATATAACCAATTCGTGAAGTATATAATATAATACTGGAATTTTGTAGAATAGTTTAACCAAGAAACGGGATCAAGAAGTGTTTTGTTTCACTTGCATATCTTTTTTGTTATGGAACTAGTTGTTTGTTTCGCAGGAGAGTGGTATCTGTGTCCATTTGGCTGCCTTGTGTTATAAGTTTTGTTCTTGGTGCAGAATGGTTTAGTGTATATTATTGGGAGATAGATATATTAAAGCATGGGTAGTAGTGACATGGACAAAACCCCTAAAGAGAAGGAGTCTAAGACACCTCCAGCTACATCACAGGTCTATCAGGGATCTTTTGTTTTGTCTATATTGGCAGTTAAGTGTTTAAATGATGCCAGAAATATTTTATTGTCTTCTCCAGGAGCAGTCTCCACCAACAACTGGCATGGTGACTATTAATCCCGACTGGTCTAACTTTCAGGTTTTGAATGACAAAACCTTAATTTGCATACTGTGTTTTATTTTTGTGAAGCTTTTGACCCTCAATTCCTTAATGTTACAGACATATTCTCCCATGCCTCCACACGGTTTCTTGGCATCAAATCCCCAAGCCCACCCATATATGTGGGGTGTCCAGGTATTTATGACATACACAATGATTGGTCTATCTCATTGGTACAATAATTTAGAACACTGTATCCTCTGAGTTTGTCTTTAGAAATCTGAAGGGATTTGCAAAACTTAATGTTGCCAATCCTTCGATGTTGTTAACATTATGATATATTTACTTGCAGCATATTATGCCTCCCTATGGCACCCCAGCACATCCCTATGTAGCAATGTATCCCCATGGTGGCATTTATGCCCATCCATCCATTCCTCCGGTATTATTTATATAAGGCTTTCTTGTGGAGATTGTTTTGTAATTAGTCATCATAATTTAGAATTCATTAACCAATATTTGCATGTTTCTACCAATTTCTTTAGGGGTCTTATCCTTTCAGTCCTTTTGCCATGGCTTCTCCAAATGGTATTGCAGATACATCGGTGAGTTATTTTAGTGTTCTTCTTTTTCTTTTCTTTTTTCTGCTGTGCTCTCACTTTGTCTTTCTTTTGTCACTTCTTGTCATTTCTCCTTCCTGTGGGCTAGTTGTCTTTATCTAAGTAAAAGTAACCTACAAGTTGACATGCAGGGAAATAACCCAGGCAGCATTGAAGTTGGTGCTAAACCTCCCGAGGTGAAGGAAAAATTACCGGTCAAAAGATCAAAAGGAAGTGCTAGTGGGGGTAGTTTGAATATGTGGATTACAGGAAAAAATAATGATCTTGGTAAAACAACCGGAGAATCTGCTAATGGGATTCATTCCAAAAGGTAAAATTTGGTTATAGATCAGTAGTTGTTGAATTAAGGCCGCTGTTATTTGAATCAAAGTAAGCTCATATTTTAGAAAACATGGATTATCTATAATATATAAAACTAATACAAATTTAACATAAAATAAAATACATATTAAATCCAGTGAGATACTCTTACAAATTGAGCATGGGTCACTGCAGACATAATAAAATGTTACAATTTATTTATAGATATTTTTTTTATCTTTACTAGTTTAATTTTTTTTAAATAAAGTAAAAATATTATCATATGAAACCGGGAAGTATTTGAAGTGTTTGACATGAATAAGTGTCTGACACAAGTACAACTAAATCCAGCTACTATTTGGAATTGTCCGAGCTTTTTCTTATTTTTTACCCCTTCCAGTGTTCAACCAAATTGTTGTTTCTTGATATGTTATAGTTATGGAGATCATTCTAGGCCATTCAAATAAATATAGTAATTTGGTTTGACTTTCTTTAGCTGTATCAGTATGCAGGTGTTTAATACAGCTTGAAAGCTTTTGTATGGAATTTCTTGATGTTTTTTACTTTTAGATGACTAGAGGAACATTTGATATTTAATATGCCTGTAAAGTTCCCAATATTAATATTTTTTAGATTTTCAATAGTTGGGGCTTTATTTGTCTTGTCTACTGCAGTAAATATATTGGTAGGGTAGGGTTGGCAATGTATGGTTTATCACTTTATATTAGTCCCTTGATTGGTTTTCTATTTGCAATTGCATACTGGCTATACTTATACTGATGCAAATATTTGGATTTGCAGTGGCGATAGTGCAAGTGACGGAACTAGTGAAGGAAGTGATGAGAATTCCCAGAATGTAAGTTCTATGCCACTTGTCAAAATTTATCTATTCAAGAAGTGACAGCCTTAAATCCGTGTTGACTCTTGGATGCTTGTTTAGAAAATTGATATCTGAATGAGTGATATTTATCTAAACCTCTTTGTAGACTACCAAAATATAATTCTGTAACATTTTACTTTACTGGCATCAGTAATTGGCATGATATAATTCTAAAAAATAACTCTGTCCTAGGGGGTGTAAACACAACTTCTTAAAACTTTGGTATGTAAGAAAACATTACAGTTGCAAGTTTATGATTGAAAAAATAAGAAAGGTTATGTGGTTTTAGTAAAATTTTGTTACAAAACAGCATAAAGAATTTATGAATGTTCACATTGTTATTACCTAAAGCCAAATTTTAAGACAGATTATGTTAATAATTTTAACTTTCTAATGTGTTTGTACATTGGGTGATGAAGATGGCATGGGTCTTGGTTGTATAACTCCTATTGCCCTATTTTCAGTTGCTATGGAATGTCATATTTAGCACAATTGATAAGTTGAATCTTAAAGTTAAATATTTTCAGAACATGAAACATGCATTTTTTTTCCTCATTACATTATCAATAGAGATCTTGATTTAGCTTTCAAAAATTAAAATAAAGTATTTTATCCTTATTGTACTAGTGGTTTATGATAAACTGTTAGGGCTTGTAATTTCACTTTGTTAAACTAGCTTACCAATGTCTACAGAACAGCAAAATTCTTATCCCATTAGATTAGGTGAAGTTGGTTATATAGATCACACAACACCATTTGTATTGATCACACAAAGCTATTTGGCTTGGTTAAAGACCGTGTAATCTACTCTCCTCACTAATGCTTCCAGTGAACTATGTTAGCATCCAAAACATCTTAACCAATTTTTTGTCATCTTTTCCTCAATTTGTGCTACATCAATATCTTGTTGTATACTACCATTTTGTATCCTATCCTTTCTTGCATGATCACAAATTAATTTATGCTACTCCCACCTTTTTCTCTTATTATCCCTCTTATCTTAGAATTTGGGTTTGGACCTTACTCAAGCCCACAAAATTGGCTTGTATGGTGAGAGTTATCCCCTCCACTTATGTACATTATATACTTTAATGCGATTACGTCACTAGTATATGTGGTATCTTTAACACATCCTTTCACGTTGAGGATTAGACTTCACAAGCATGAAGTTTATAGGATTGGACATATGAGGGTGCTCTAATAGACCCAACAGGGCATATCACTAGTTGATGCGATATTTCTAACAATCCCTTTATAGCCTAATATTCAGTACTATAGAATATAGTTTCACAAATAGCAATATAATAGAACACGCCTTTGTACTTGGTCGATGCTTTGTGAACCTTAGGTTTTATTCTGCTTGCCTCTTGCTAAAATTGCAATGCATATACTCTGTTTTATTCCTACTCAAGTGAAAACTCTATTTACATAGGCTGTTTACAAATCTTAAGTTGAATTAATTGTTTTCCATAATCAAAACTAAGGATCCACACAAAAAGAAAATGCAATTAGGGTAAGAACATTGAAGACTAAATTAAACAAATAATGACGCAAGAGTGTGCCTTGATATAATTATTAGGAAGTGGGTTTAAGCCTAACTCACCCTCACAAAACCAACTTGTAAGGTGAGGATTGTCTTCACTTATATACTGTAAATTGAACTTATTTCTAGTCTATGTGAGATTTCCAACACACCCCTTGCATGCCAAGGCATGCATATCTCGTGTGTGGGACTAGATATTCGTGGGTAGTCTTATAGTCTAATAGACCCTATGATAGAATATGAAATCATATTAGGAAGTGAGTTTAAGCCTAACTTATCCTCACAAAATCGGCTTGTACGGTGAGGATTGCCCCCATTAATATAATCTAAATTAAACTTATCTCTAATCGATGTGAAATCTCAACATCCCCTTTACGATGAGGCATGTACATCTCGTGTGTGATGATACTAGATATTTGTGGGTGGTTTGATAGCGGGTGACACGATACCATCAAACCTCGCTAGGATAGGTTCTTATACCATATTAAAAAGTAGGTTTAAGACGAATTCATCCTCACAAAACCGGCTTGATCGATGTGTGATCTCCAACAATATCCTCGGAAAATTCCTAGTCTTGCTTCCTAGAGTTGTTAAACTAGTCGTTACCACATCATACATGAACACTGTCTTTTCTATAGTTTCTCGTAACACTACTCTTGGCACTCAATCATATAACCTTTTTCCAAGTCAGTAATAAAACACAAGTCTTTCATTTTGCTTTCGTAAATTCCCTTCAACTCCTGTAAAATATAATTCACTTTTGTATTAGACCTTCCTGACATTAAACCAAATTGATTATCTGCAATACTTATCTTTTCCTATAATCTATGGTTTGTACTTGTTCTCATAACAGTATGACAGATAAATTTATATTACTGTAGTTAACACAATTATGAATATCTTCCTTGTTTAAGACTTATATATAGAAGTGTTCTTCCTCTGCTTATTTGGTATCTCATACCCAAAACCTCTTGATTCCCCCAAAGACTGATCATGGCCACAATTAGTTGTGGTGCGGTGGATTAACTTCATATGCTAACCAGAAAAAAGAAGAAAAAGCTTCATATATTAATAGGGTTTTCAAATAAAATGCAATTACCATTAAACTGACCAATGGGATATATGAATTGATGTATGTTTCAAAGCTTTACGGTAAATGTGCTTCAGGCATTTCTGGTAAATCTTATTCCTAAAAAGCTTTACCCATACTCATACATAGTGTTAGCATGTTCATGTTTGAAAAATAAGGATCTTCCTTCTATAGCGTCTTAAAAAAGGTTTCAATTGATTTTTAGAAATGTAATCTATTGTAGAGGCTGCCTTTTTTTTGTGTGTTTTGTGCTTCCACTGCCTGGTAGAGTTCTTGGTATTTATTGCAATGAGTTTTGTAGGACTCTCAATTGAAATCCGGGGAGAGGCAGGACTCTTTTGAAGGTATGACAAGGTTATGTTTGGAAATATTTTCTAGTTGTGTTGCTTTGTGTATACTAATAGTGTATCCATGTTACGGCTGAAATACATTTTTTGCTATATTACAGACGAACCATCTCAAAATGGAAGTTCGGCACATGCTCCTCAAAATGGGGTACATAGTAGACCTCAGACACTTGTTAACCAAACTATGCCTATACCTATATCTACTGCAAGTGCTCCTGGAGCAGTTCCTGGTCCCACTACTAATTTAAATATTGGAATGGATTACTGGGGCACGCCAACTTCATCCGCCATTCCTGCACTGCATGGAAAGGTCTCTTCTACTGCAGTTGCTGGAGGAATGATTACTGCTGGGTCAAGAGATGGTGTTCAGTCCCAAATTTGGCTACAGGTTGTTGCATTATTGGGTATTACTTCTCTGAGCTTTTGTTTTAATCTTCATCCTTTTTGGTTAACTTTTAGGACGAAAGAGAGCTTAAAAGACAAAGGCGGAAGCAGTCTAATAGGGAATCTGCACGCAGATCCAGGTTACGGAAGCAGGTGACAGAGAGTATACCTTTTTTCATTTTTCAGGTTGCAGGTCATAATTGTCAAATTTAACCCTTTTGTGTCCACTGTTCTCAGGCTGAATGCGATGAACTAGCTCAGCGTGCTGACGTTTTGAAAGAAGAAAATGCCACTCTCCGAGCAGAAGTAAGCAGGATCAGGAGTGAGTTCGAGCAGCTACGTTCAGAGAATGCTTCCCTCAAGGTGATTTTTATATCTTAAAATGCTTTGATACCTGTTTTTTTGTCTATTATTCTAATGGGCAAAGCACTGTTGCCCGTACCAAGTTATACCTATTGTGACACTCGTATTTGAACCCATATTTGAGAGAAGGAAAAGGCCTAAATGACTAATATGACCATTCTAATTTTCAATTCCACTCTTGCGACCATACAAAATTTATGCACACTGAGTCTTCTATCTGATATACATGATATAATGGTGCTGCAGGAGAGACTTGGGGAGATACCCGGTGTTGCTACGCCTGGGAACGAGGATGTTAGGTCTGGCCAGAATGATCAGCATGTTAGTAATGACACTCAACAAAGTCGTCAGAAAGAGGCTGTGCAGGGTGTTCATTAGGATCTTGCTCCCTGCTGCATGTTGCTTTTTTAGGAAGATAACCTAACCAAGTAGCAACAGCAAGCTCTTGTTTTTGGATAGCTTTCGGTTCAAATTGTATTGAAGGCGATCATATGTAGTTTTAGGATCTATTTGTCATATGATCCCTCATTCCTAATTTGTCATGTTTTTTATGGCAAAAAACTTGTATTGTAGGTAGGGTTTGAATACTTCTTGGTCATACCTTCTCTGCTACTTCAAAAGTTATAGCAGTATGAAGCATGATTAGTGAAACTAATTATTGTCCATTATATGGATTGTGGTGCTTCTGAGCAAATAATCAATCAGGAATATATGTCAAGGAAATGGAATGCAAGTTCAGTCATAAGAAAGTTTCAAGTTTGAGTATAGCTTTGTCACCATCATTGATTTTTATATGAATTATATTGCTTTAGAATTGTGAATGCATAATCTCTTATTTGATAAGTTCTGAGGTTAATCTGTTAAATGGTGATTGTTCATTGTCATAATATTGGTTATCTGAATCGTTTTAGATTTATTTTGAATTGTGAATTGAGTCTATTATAAACGAAAAAAAGTTATGAGAAAAAATAAATTAAATATTATATATAAAAGTGAAATTAAATGGTTAAAGTATTTAACTTATAAAAGCAAAAAACAAAACATGAATTTTCTATTTTCAAATCCTATATCCTGATTTTATTTTATACCTTCATGGATAATCTTTTAGATAAATATTACTTTGTTTATTCTCTATCTTCAATATGATATTTTTTCTTATCCTCTCTTTTATTTATCAATATGAGGCTCGAACACTTCTTTTTAAATGGCGTATCCGTGTTGGACACACGTATTCGTGTCGACATTCGTAGGATACTTATCGGTGAAGTGTTCAATTCAAAAAAATATTTGTTGGATTTTTGAAAATTCTTGCACGGTTCTAACACAATTTTAAAAGATATAAATACAATAACTTTCTAAAAACTCAAATTTATTGTATAAATGTTTATTATGATTATAAAAATAAGAACAAATTCTTTTGAACCAGTCATGAAAAATATCTTCTTGCTCTCAGAAGAATCTGGAACATACTTTTGCACATAAATATTTATTTTCAATTTATATAATTCAAAATTATATAATATATAGACCCGTGTCCCCGTATCCTACATTTTAGAGATTATACGTATCTCCGTGCGTATTTCATTAATTTAATTTTCATGTGTTATTCTACTAACTTTTTTTTTTTCAATCTTAGTGGTTAAATTTCTTAAATATATTAAAGAAATGAAAAACACTTTATGAGCATGATAATATTTATGATTAACTTAATTATACAAGTTTGAAAATTTGACAAGTACTTATCTTCATTTTCTTGTTTGGATCCAGCTCTTCAACAATAAAAGATTTCTCAGTAGCCATGAAACATTTAATATTTTTTTAATAATTTATTCAATATCAAATAAAGGAATAGGATTATAAATAACCTATTTCTCCTTTTTAACATTTTGCATAATCTCAAGTTGAATATGATACTTAACAAAAACAACATTTAATCTTTAATCTTTGTTTGCTTAAGGAAATTTTTTTAGTATGTTGATCAAATATACTCTAATTTCTTTCGTATCTTTTCAGTGTTATATTTCTTACAAAATCATGAAAATTAATTAGAAATTTACTAGGTTGTTTCTTATCCTTAATGACTATTCCATGTTTCTTATGTTTCTTTAGAAAATCCCTTGACTAATTCTATCCATGATATTTTTTCATTGGTATTATGTAAATCATATAAAACTTCACTATCTTCCAATGGAATTTTGTAATAATAAAACCTAATAAAAATGAGTATTAAAAATCATTATTAAATTGTAATGCAATCTTAAAAACTTTTAAATAATGAGTTTTTACTTTTTTTTATCGTAAAAAAAAAATACACGCGTAGATCATGTGTTTCCATTAATATAGAAAGATACAATATTTCGTAATTTCATTGGTCTTTTAATTAGATAATTTTATCCTACAATAAATAAAATATAATTTGTTTTTATTTAATAAATTATTTTTTTAAAAATAATAACTAAATATTTTTATAAAATTATATATATAAAATTATATTATTTTTAATTAATTAATTTATGAAAATACTAAAACTAGAAAAATAATAAGATCATATATATTTTAATATAATAAAAATGTAAATACATATGTGAAAAAAAAACATGTATAGGAGTTATAAATAGTAAATATTATTGTATGGTAAATATATGCATGTCTGAGCGTATTGCATTTGAATAATTAAATTTGAAAATATTAATATTTTAATTTTTATAAGTTCAGTACAAGTATAATTGAAAATATTTTATTATTATAAAGATTAGTAAAACAAAGAAAAAATATAAAGCTTCTTCTCCGTGGTGCTATTCTCCACCATTTTTCTTTCTTTTTTCTGCTTCCATCGCACGCTAACCCTGGGTATGTATTTTTATCCTCCTTGCTTTCACTTCTGCTTTATCACAGTTTCAATATATAGGCAACAATGTCGCTCCAATCGAACAAGTAGTTGAAGCTTCATCAATTGTGCGCAAATGTCGCAAAATCGTGTGATTCAGTTTTTCATTCATACTACAATTCAAGATTCAAAACTATTCATCATTATGCATAGCAGAGGAAGTTTTTCTTTCTTTTAACTCAAATCTTACAATTCTTACTATTGTAATGCTCATAACCACACCAGAATGAACTGAAAATGAAGATGGATGTATATACACTGTAGTAGTATTCTCTATGTTTGTACTGAACAATGGGATAATTAGTACAGTATTTTCTGTGTATGCAGGAATCAAAGGTGGAAGAACAAGGTAGGTTTATATCGAATAAAATTAAAGCTATGTTTTCACAAGTTTCTTTTAATAATTTTATTTTTAATTATGTGTATGAAAAAGATTATTTTATTTTATTTTTTTCGTATGGTAGAACTTAAAGAAACTTCTTTATTTTTTTCGTAATATATGTGAATCTTCAATTATAAAACTTTTATGTTGAAAATTTTGTGTTTATAGAACAGTGCTTCGTCTCTATCATGTAAAAAGCTATATAACAAAAATGACTTCTATGTAAAGAGAAAAACAAATCAAAATTATGTTTAGCATTACAGAACTTTTACAAATCTGCCATAATGGTAAAGAAACTGTGATTTTGATCTTAGGAGTGAATTTTCAGGTTTTCACAGTTTGAATAGGATGAAGCTTTGATGGTTGTGCACTCTCGTCTCATCCCACCCATTCAACACTACTTCTTTCTGTCCATACATTTTTTCTGTAAGTTTCTCTCTCTGTGTGTGAAGTGTCACAAAAATGTGAACTCTTTCTTTCTCTCATCGTTCAAGTTGCAGGATGTCCACCTCTATGCCAGTTCCCATGGCCACCACAGTGTCACACTCTTTACCCTTTTCACTTCCCAAACTCAAACCACCCTCTCTCTCCCCTTCACTCTTCCGCCGCACCTTTTTCCTCAACTCAACTCTCAACACCCTTTCCAACCGCACCATTCCCTTCACCACTTTCTCACCAACGCTCTCTAACCCAACCCGCAAAACCAGACACGTGCCGGCGAAATTCTCCCAAGCCGACACCGGAAGCACCTCCAACTCCTCCTCCTCGCTCACCAACACCGTGAGTGCCTGTTCTTTCCACGTGTCACTCTTTCATTCAACGGAAACCATTTCAGCTTGTGTTTTGCTTGTTAGGTTCTGGGTGTTCTTCATTTGGTGGTGTCCCTGGGACTTATTCTGGCGGCGGACATGTTTCTGAAGAAAGCGTTCGTGGCCGCGGCGATCAAATTCCCCAGCGCCTTGTTTGGGATGTTCTGCATATTCTCGGTTCTGATTACTCTCGACGCCACCGTGCCCTCTGCGGCTACGGCATTGACGAACTTCTTTGAGCCGGCGCTTTTGTTCATTCAGAGATGGCTTCCTCTCTTCTATGTTCCCTCTCTCGTTGTTCTGCCACTTGCCGTCAAAGATGTTCCCGCTGCCTCTGCCCTCAAAATTGGCCTTATTTTAGGTCAAAGCTTCTTTCTTTGTTTCTCACTGAATTGCTTCTCAAGTTGCCTTTTGGGTTAAAGTCCATAACTTTATTTTGTCATTTTAATTTAACTTGAAAGATAACTTTCACACTAATCAGGACTATTTGGTTATTAATTTATAATATTAGTGATTAATTTAAATTTGTTACACATTCAGGACTAAATCAATTTTTTCATTCTTTACCAGATTAGTCATTGCTTTTAGTTTTGTAGTTTTGGTTTAATGCACTTAGCTATTTATGAGTGAACTACTGTTTTATTTGGTTTTCAGTTTGGAACGATTAGTTCTTCAAATTACCCTTAATAATAACCTGTCTGTTTTTTGGTGACCAATTTGTTTATTTAGAGTTAATTATTAGATACTCTCGGCATTCTTCATAAACTTCTCATGGCATTTTAAATTATCAAGGGTCAAGTCTGCCCTCTCCGCCTTTTCTTTTCAAAGTCTGTATCTTTTGTATTATGATGAGCCTATGCTGATTAGTGTTGAAAATTACTGATATTTGTATTGTTGTTCAGTTGGAGGATGGCTAGCTACTCTTTGTGTTGCTGGTTACACGGCTATAGCAGTAAGAAAAGCTGTGAAAACAGAATTGGTGGAAGCTGAGCCTATGGGAAAGCCGTCTCCATTTTCTGTCTTTGAAGTGTGGACGTGGACTGCTGTTCTCATTATATCTTTTGTTTCTGCATTGTTTTACCCTACAGCTTTGGGTACAAGTGCCAGAACATGCCTTCCGTTTTTGCTTGCAGCCACTGTGTTAGGCTACGTGGTTGGCTCTGGGTAAATATTTTCCTTTCACTGCTGTAGACCATTGCTTTTTCCCTCGTACAAGGTTTCTCCCTAAAAGACATTAAAAGAAGAGAGTATTCCTATCTGTTATTAAAATTTTCTAAAAGACATGATAATGCTATTAAAATTTTCTGCTATCTGTTATTTTTAATATTTTATCTTTTCTAAAATTTCACTAATTCTTGCTATTCTTTTTCCAGGTTGCCAGCGAATGTGAAGAAGGTCTTCCATCCTATAATTTGCTGTGCATTATCAGCTGATCTGACAGCATTCGCTTTTGGGTATTTTTCCAAGTCAGGGCTTGAACCTGTGCTAGGTATGCTTAGAAGATAACTATTAGTTACTATATTATGTAGGTTTCTCAGAATTTTGGCTCCCCTTTGCTAATTTCAACTAGGAAAAGAAACTTGAGTTTAAATTACTAGTTTGGAACTTATTCTGACTCTACAGTTTACATACTTATCATTTATGATAAGCATTTGAAGTCTGCTGGAAAGTTGAGTAATAAGTAGCGAACTGTTTACTGTTCAAATCAAGATGGTAAAACCTTTAGTAGGACAATGAGGTATCGAATGACTTTCTGCTAATATAAAGTTAAACTGCAGCTAAGCTCAACTGATTTGGTTGGATATACAGCCTCATAATTATGATAATGTAAAGTCATAATGTAAAGTTATGTCACTAAAGGCTTTCAGTTTAATGTAGCAGAGTGTGATGAAAATTTATCAAAAGATACTATTATGTAGTTGCCTAAATTTGTGATGAATTGTTTCTTATTATGTTTAAATACGAGGAGTCCATAAAAAAAGTGATTTAAGATGTCATATTATTGGAGTGCTTGGATCACTCTAGTCGACATGATATATGTTGTAATAGACATAATGAAAATAACTTCAGAGGAAATAGAATGATTTTTTGTGTGTAGACATATTCTTCAATATGCTTTTTCTAAAGCAGCACCGAGTTTACTTGGGGTCTGTGAGCCACAGATTCATTTAAAGGTCATTAGTCCTAATTCATGGATTCATATCTTAATTCTTTGACCCAAAATTTCTTGAAATAATCATAACTTCTGTTAATCCTACCATTGTTTGATTGACATCCTCAATATAATACGAGTGCCTTGTTTGCTTACTACTAGGCAAGTTTTTGCTTGGAGGGAATTATTATTCTGTAAATCCCTACTACCCAAATGTCATGCAGTAGATGAAAAAAAAGTTCTCATTTATTTCTTCCCCAAGCTAATTGTTGCTTTACTCTTTATATATCACTTATAGATCATGGCTAATGGAAGATTGTTTGGTAATGGAAACAGAGAAAACAGTTATTTTCAATGTTTCCTGTTCAAATTTTTTAAAACATAGATTGAATACAAGGTGACATTTTTGTAATTAAAAAGTGAAAACAGAAAATGAAAATAAGAAATAAAAGCCCAAGTGCCTTCTTAGGAGTTGTTCAGTTTGAATTTTTAAATTTTTTCACTTTTAAATAAAAAAGGTCATCTTATTTTTATTCAAATTCTTTCATTTTGAATGTTCTGTTTTAAAAAATTTGTGTAGGACTATAGGAAATGATGATTGCAAAAATTATGAGAAAATAATAAAAAATTGATTTCATTGTTTCCTATACAAAATTTTTGAACGTAGGAAGCAAAATGGAAACAAGATGGCATTTTTGTAATTAAAAAAGATAATAATAAAAAAAACATTACTCCCTAGCTTCAAAGCAGTATGCATTGTACTGAATCCTAATCTCATCTGGACTTCGCTTGTCACTTTGAAGTTTCTAAAGCATTTATTTAAAACCATGCATCAACTGAACATAGTGAAAGGTTCTTCTAGTAGGAGAACCTACCATTAATTAATTGGATTTCGCTTCCATGTTATTCTCTTCATTTGCAGAAAATTTTCTATTCTAAGAATGATCACGCCTAATCAATGATCATCTTATGCGATTTGGCTGGGGTTATCTGGCATGATTTTGGACATAAGTGACATTTGGAAAATTTAAAAATGTTCTCATGCAGTAAAAGTATTCTAATTTAAAGGCTTTTTAAGGTGGTTGAATTAATAATTTCAAAGGTTGAAAATACAAAATATGAAGAGGCTCTGTATCTGTTTAGGCTAAGACATAATAGTTTACTTTAATTCCTTGTTTATGCAAGAATTATCATTAAGAGCCGTCCCTATTACAGCCTAACAATATATGGATAACCAACAATATGCACACTAGTGCCCGCACTAAAAGCTCCCATCTTCTGCATCTAGCACCCTCAGCACTATATCTATATATTATGATAAGTTGTGTTCATGGTGCTTCTTGGATGTAGCGCTGAAACCATTAGAGACAAAAACCTCTTTTCAACTCAATAGGGAATGATCTTTGTTCAAGAATAATTAGGAATTATGATGGTTCAAATGTCTAGTTTCACGGAGAGTACGCCTGGCATTTGATTTCAAATCATTTTTTCCTTTTATTTGTCATACAATATGGCTCTTCGCTCTGGTCCACTGTTCCTATGCAGTTCTTTTATTTATGCTATTTCAGCATGATATATCTATACTTTGTTTCTATTGATTATTCTTTCTACATCATAGGATATTACCTTACAAAGGCATCCTCTAATCCTGGAGCTGGTGATATTTTAATGGGATTTTTGGGATCTGTCATTCTCTCATTTTCCTTCTCTATGTTCAAGCAAAGAAAGGTAACCATCTAAGTTTCCCAGTAAATAAATCGTACACATATAAAAAAATTAAGCAGATGAATACAGTGTGTATACTGTCAAATGCTTACGGTATTTTACAATGTTTGACAAATTGCAATCAATCTTATACCTGGGCTATGTTTGATATGTTATTTCTGAGTAGCTAATCATAGGTAATAGTTCAACAAGTGAGAGGTACTTGATGCCAATTTTATTTTCACATTTAACCCTTGCCAACCTCCTCAAGATTAAAAGTGTGGATTGGTGGTTTCATTTTGAATAATTTGACTTGCATTCATTAGACTTGAGTAAAAGTACATAATAAATATTGTATTATCATATTGGGGTGATGTTAAGCCACCAGGGATGGGCTAATGAAGAGGGTTTGGGTAGTTTGCAAAAGGTTATAAGTACCCATGGTAAATCCTCCCCAAGGATGTCTAGATGCTAGCTTTTTTCTGTTTTTTGTCTGGATATGTAATTTAACATGGTTATACTACTAGAAGCCTACCCATTATCTTTTTTTTTTCCTTTTCAATTTCTTTCTAAAGTAGCTAAGACCTGTGAAAGGTGAATGGAATAGTCATTGGCTTATATGGAGTTTGATTTTACGTGAATATATGAATTCAATAGAACTACGAGCTAAGAACATATCGTATACCCTTGTACGCATAAATTGGCAGTCATTAACATGATTTATATCCAAATACCATACTTGCTTTGCAACATTGTTTTGGCATCTCAAACATGTGATAGATGAATCATTTTATCATTGCTCACTGTTTTTTCCGTCATTTTCAGCTTGTGAAAAGACATGCAGCTGAGATTTTCACCTCTGTCATCATCTCAGCAGTATTCTCACTGTATTCAACTGCCTTAGTTGGACGTCTTGTTCAATTAGAACCATCTTTAACTGTGTCCATTTTGCCCAGATGTATCACAGTGGCATTGGCCCTCAGCATTGTATCCTTGTTTGACGGTAAATATTATGCCCAAACTGTAATCATTTATCTCCATATTCTTGTCTACTCTAGAACTTGATCGGAGTTGTGGAACAAATCCTGAAATCATACAGTCTTAATTTGTTTAAAGAATACATTCACAGTGAAAGCGACACTAAAAAATTATAAATTGTTTGTTTTACACAGTTCTATCTTTGAAAATTTCCCTCTGTTTTCAGGTGCCAATTCATCTCTCACAGCAGCTGTGGTTGTTTTAACTGGTCTGGTTGGTGCAAATTTTGTGCAAGCAACACTGGATAAACTCAGCTTTCGGGATCCAATTGCTCGGGGAATAGCAACTGCTTCTAGGTATATTCTGTGATCAATAGATAATTCACTTAACAGAAGTCTCATTTTCTCTGCATTTCACACTTCCATTACCACTGCAAGTTACAGGTCACCAACATTCTTCTTTCAGTTCTGTACTCTGATGAGTAGGGTGGGGACTTTTTATGATTCCCATTGTTGGGTTAAACTGATTGTGAAGAAACAATTGCTTATTTTCGCCACCTTCACGAGGGAGTTTTTGAAAACCTGGCGATTATTTCTCAAAAAATAATCTATATGAAACTTGCAATAATTGTAGGAGAACACTTTCTTAGTGCATGGTTATTTACATGTTCTTGACTAAATATTTTTCACAGTGCCCATGGGCTTGGAACAGCAGCTTTGTCTGCCAAGGAACCGGAGGCTCTCCCATTTTGTGCCATTGCTTATGCTCTGAATGGTATATTTGGATCTATACTTTGTTCCATTCCAGCTGTCAGACAAAGCTTGCTAGCAATTGTTGGCTGAAATTGGCATTTACATCATCCCCTGCTGCTATTCATTCCTTTCAATGCCATAATAACCCGCAGTGCTTATCTGATAGATGCACAAAAATGTATAGGCAAAATTATAAACCATGTATTCAGTAACTCTATTATGTCAATTGTATAGATAACAATAATCCATTTATTTATTATTTATTTATATTCTATGTCGCAATTATCTATGTTGGACTTCATATTTTTTATTGAGAGTTCTAAACTTCAAAAATTTGAAAAATTCTATAATAGGGCATGTAGAATGAATATACTCAACTTTCAGAATTAGAAATTCAACTTAAAATTAATTAATTAAATTAACAATTTGAGTTTAATTTAATGTCAAATTCTCATGGTCACAATTATAACATTTTTAAACATTAGAAAATGTTTGTAAAGATAAAATTAGCAGAAAATTGTTGTTATCCTGTACGTAAGCTTGTGATGTCAAGTTTAACAAGGTAATTTTTATTAAAAAAAACTAGTAAATTTAAGCTTAATTTTATAAATTTTACTATTCTTAATTTCAATGAAGTATCTTGTAACATTTTAAAAAATTTAAGTTTTAAAAAAATCATCACTAGTTATTGTACAATCAGTTCATAATAAATAAACATTTTATTTGAAAATAAGATATATTCTCCAACGTGGTTGAGGTTCAGAGAACTATTGAGACTCTTCTCCTTTCTTTGTTGGTCGGTATGTACTTCAACTCTTATCCTTGCAAGTTTTTTCTTTTCCTCTACTCGTTCTCATAATCCATATTCGGATGACCTGTAGAAGACATTCCGACGCTAAAGTCAGTTTTAATATTTGACGCTTGATAATTAGAATATTGTATGATGACGTATCTGATTCTTAAAATTTGTACTATTTATATTATTTTAGTAAACTTTTTTATTTGGTCATATAAAAGAGTTTGAGTCATATTTATAAGTATATTATCTAACTCTTGACTGCTTATTAACTTCACTAACTCTCTTTAAACATAATTGGTTTGAAGTGTCGATCGATCAATTAATGAAAATTGAGACATGGTATCAGTAGTACTGCTAAGATACATGTCTGTAATTAACTCATTAATTATATAATAAAGTATGAGGATGACACATCTTATATATCTTATTAATAAAATACCATAACTATTTGAAGAACAAAAACATGGTGAATAATTAAGGATGACACATGCATGGGATCCTTAACACGTGTTCAAATATAATTTCGATTTGGCCAAGGTGCCAGATTTTTGGGACGTTGCATGAGTTGGAAGCAAAATGAATGAGTTGTTCCTTTCATTCTTCATGGTCACAACAATACTGTATTATACTATTATAGGACCTCATTCTCCTTTTCTTCTCCTTATATATAACATTTCATTGCTTTCTTCTCTAAGTCTTCCATTACCATCTTTCTTCCTTCTTCAACTCTAGGTTTGCTTCATTCTTTCTTTTTGCCATTATCTTCTTCTTCTTCCTCTGTTATATATGTTTCTGAAATGCTTTTCACAAGTTAGTGCCCGTTTAATCTTGTCTTTTATCTGCATATGCATGCTTTATCAATATATTATTTATTTATTTTTATTATTTTATTTTATTTTCAAGGCCTTCTTTATTACAAGGTAGAGTACAACTAGAATATTCTATCTCCGGACACATTTATGTTGGAGAGATACTTACATCTATGTAGCATAGATAGTTATACGACATGAACACAAAAATAAATCTATATAAGACACGAAAATACAAATCTATATATTATATAATTTTAAATTATATAAATTGATAATAAAGATTTATATGTACAAGTATGTTTCAGGTTTTTTAAATATTTTTCATATTCAAAAGAATTTGTTTCTTATTTTTATATTCATAATAAAAAATTATACAATAGTTTTGAGTTTTTAAAAAATTAATGTATTTTTTTTAAATTATATTAGAACCGTGTTATAATTATCAGAAATTCAATAAATATTTTTTAAATTTGACATTTCATTGATATGTATTCTACTAGTATCGGTGTCCAATATGTGTTCGTAATGTCCGAACTATATGTACACATCAAACAACTGATATTTTTGTATCAGAGGTAACGTAAACAAATAGAGTGGTAGAACTACATTCATTTTCTAGAGTCACAATATACTCAGAAAAGACACGGAAATATGAATTTTATATTTCTATTTTAATTATTTAAAATAGAATAAAAATATAACATTTGTAGATAATCATTCTATTTTAAGAAGAGTTGAAGTTTCATTGGAAAAGAAATAAGTGTTTTGTTGGGAGACACATATATGTAGATTTTGAAGATGAAGGAAAAAACAAAAACCACAGATATATAAGAGGTTAAGGAGGGTAGAACGTAGTGTGATTACTATCCTCAGATTTGACAGAAGATGTTTGTGTGGAGGAAAAGGAAGAAATGTTGATCGAACACGTGTTGGAACATAAAGGAGTTGTGGAGGATGAGGTGGTTTATGGGGAGCTTCCATGAATTGGAAACACAAGGAGGAAGAAGCAAACACTTTGGCTCTGTTCCTTCCTCCTTCATCCCCTCTCACCATTTTCCTCCTTCCTTCTTCTTCCTCCTATTCAATCATTAACTCTCTCTATTCCTTTCATTCTTTCCACTCCCCCACATACTCTTTTCATCTTACTTTTCCTTGTCTCTCTCATCCAGGTTTCAATCTCTTTCTTCTTCTTTCTGTGCCAGATTCTTGTTATCTTCTTTTTAATGCTTTTTTCACGTCTGCATGCATGCATCATATGCTTTAGAGATTATACGTATCTATCTGTATTGTCCGTGTCCGTATGTATCATTTAAGTCTTATGCTTTAGAGATTATATGTATCTATCTGTATATGCTTTAGAGATTATACGTATCTATCTGTATTGTCCGTGTCCGTATGCATCATTTAAGTCTTATGCTTTAGAGATTATACGTATCTATCTGTATTGTCCGTGCCCTTATGCATCATTTAAGTCTTATGCTTTAGAGATTATACGTATCTATCTGTATTATCCGTGTCCGAATCGTATCACTCATTGTCTTTACTGCATAGTTTTTCTTTCTCTTTTAGAAAAGGATGGAAGATATATTGGAAAATCACAGGCATTTGTTGTTGAGCAATAATGTATTAAATCAAAAGGTGGAATACTTGAGATTGTGCTTTGAAGTGTTCTTATTTTTATCACTTGAATTTCAGGCATTATTGTGGTAGACCCTTTGAGAAATATTGAAGAGGGGCCTCTGACAAAATCCTCCATGGAACTGCAACCAGAATCCCCTACGGTAAATACTCAATCTATGAACTCACCTAATAATGGTTTTGAATCTGATATTGGTGACACCAATGAATCACAAGATAAGAGTAATGAAACTTCACCAATTGTTTCCTCTCAGGGAAGAAATGATTCTCCAGGAGTTTCTCCAGGAGCTTCTCCTAGGTTTTCTAAGCATTTCATTGACACGGCTGCACCTTTCGAATCTGTCAAACATGCTGTGTCCAAGTTTGGAGGAAGAGTTGATTGGAGATCCCGTCGAACCCAAAGTCTGGTCGAGGAGGTATATATACTGTTTGTACTTATATCTATGAAACTCGGACACTTCTTTTAAATAGCGTGTTCGTGTTAAATATGTACCGACACGCGTACAACACTCCTACTTCACGGTGAAGTGTTCAATTCAAAAAATATTTGTTAGATTTTTAACAATTCTAGCATGGGTCTAGCACAATTTTAAAAAAGAGAAATACATTAATTTTCTAAAAACTCAAACTATTGTATAAATTTTTATTATGATCGTAAAAGTAAGGAACAAATCCTTTTGAACCAGTGATCAAAAATATCTTTCTGCTTGAAAAAAAAAAACTAAAACATACTTAGGGTACATAAACCTTTATTGTCAATTTATATAATTCATAATTATATAATATATAGATTCGTGTCCCTGTGTCCTACATTTTAGAGATTATATGTATTTTCATGTTCGTGTGTCTGTGCTACATAGTTTATACCTTACATTTTCTTTATGGTTTTGAGTTTCTATGAAGCACCATTTGCAAATACCTTGTGTAAGGAAAAATAGAAAACTGCTAAATAATTTTTTCTGACTTATCAGAGAAGCAAGATTGTAGAAGACTTCAGAAAGGAAGAAACTATTGAGGAATTGGAAAACACTAAGAAGCTCACAGAAGTACTCAGAAGAAACTTACAAAAGGTAGAAAAAGATGAGGTTCTGGCAAAGGAAGAGGCTGAACGTGTGATTCTGAAAATTGAAGAGATGGAGCAGGACATTGTAAGTGAAGCTAGTGTTGAAGCCAAGACTGAACTTGAGACTGAAAAGTCCATGCTTAAGAAGGTGCTTGCAGAGTTAGAATTGGTTAAGAAAGAACTGGACTCACTTCGTAAGGAGTATGCTTCTATGGTGAGTGGAAGAGATACAGCAATCAACAATGCAGAAGAGACTGTTGCAGCATCCAAGCAGATTGAAAAGGCAGTTGAAGATTTGATTGCTGAGTTGAATGAAACCAAAGAGGCACTAAACTCCTCACGAGCTGCACACTTCGAAGCAGAAGAACAAAGATTAGGAGTTCTAGATGAAGAGACTCTCAATTTGAAACTGGAACTTGAACAAGCAGAAGAGGATCTCCAAAGACTGAATGATAAAGTTTTATCAGTGAGGCTTCTTAAATCCAAATTGGAATCAGCTGCCTCTTTAGTCCTTGATTTGAAAGCTGAAATGGCAGCATATATGGAATCAAAGGAAAAAGAGGAATGTTGCAAAGAGCAGAAAGAGGAACTTGAGGAACTAAAGCAGAACATAGAGAAAGCAACTTCTGATGTTAAAAGCATGAGGGAAGCTTATATGTCACTAAAATCAAAACTAGAAGAAGAGAAGTCAATTCTGGCTGCCCTTAAGCAGAGTGAGGAAATTGCTTCTGCTGCTGTTCTGAATCTCCAAACTGAACTGGAGAAGTCTAAGACTGCCGCAATTTTCATTGAGATGAAAGAGAATGAAGCAAGAGAGATGATGTCTGAGTTGCCCAAGAAACTGCAGATAGCAGAAGAAGAGGCTGATGAGGCCAAATCACTTGTTCAGGCTGCTGAAGAAGAGTTGCTTGAAGCACAAGAAGAGGTTGAAGAAGTCAAGTCCAGATCCATCACATTAGAAAGTAGTTTATTGGCAGCACAGAAGGAGATAGAAGCAGCTAAGATTTCTGAGATGTTGGCCAGAGATGCAATCACAGCATTGGAGAAGAGTGAATTAGCTAAAGAAAAAATTGAGAAGAGTTCTACCTCAATGGTGACACTCACACTAGATGAATACCATGAGCTCAGCAGAAGAGCCTACAAGGCTGAGGAGCAAGCCAATGAAAGGATAGAAGCTGCAAATGTTCAGATTAAGATAGCAAGGGAGTCTGAATACAAAAGTTTGGAGAGGTTAGAAGAATTGAATGAGGAGTTATCTATAAGAAAGGAATCTTTCAATATTGCAACTGGGAATGCTGAAAAGGCCACTGAAGGAAAGTTAGCTGTGGAACATGAACTAAGAACACTGAGGGATGACCAAGACTCACCACAAGAGAAGGGCAATGAGCTTAATGACCAGATTGCTTCTGAAATTGTGCCTGTGCATGATGAGTCTTCAAGCCCCAAAGAAGCAGTTCCTTCAAATAACACTGAACCTGGAGCAGCCTCAGACAAGAACAAAAAGAAGAAGAAGAAGTCATTGTTTCCTTCAAAGGTTGTAATGTTCTTTGCAAAGAAGAAAACACATCCAACCAAGTGAATGTGGTTGTAACAAATCTAATATCTGAACAGGTTGTGTATTGGTTGCTCTCTGTGAGAAATTGTATCAAATTCTTTGGTTGAAAGGAGGAAAAATAAGATCATTCAATGTATATATGGTATAGCATCTCTGTTTATTCAATATTTTAATCTTCACTACATAATTAACATCATTGTTACCAATCCATGAATCAAAAGGACTATAAGAAAGATAAAAACTTATGAGGTAACATTGAATTGATATAAAAAAATAAACTAAGTACCTCTTACTGTATAATTACAAAGGAAAAGGTACTTTACATGAGTATAATTTTAGGATAAATCTACTGTACTAATATACTAGTATCTCACTCCTGGTATAGGTCTCAAAAAATACTAAATCAAATTGCACCATTTGTGAAAAAAATACCTTACATAATAACTTCCTATGTTCTGGTAGTTGTCATGTATTCAACTTCTACAGTATAAAATTTTGTAAAATGAATAATCATTCTCATCCTTCTTACCAGTGCAAACAAATTTCTAGTAGTAGATCTTATTTTATCAAAGATTACTTGCAAAATGTGGAACAACACACTAATTTTATCAAGATTACTTCCTTCCTTATAAACTATTAATTACAACATTTTCCTTTTTGGTTTAACAACTTTTTTCTAATTTTATCCTTAAAGCATGTAAATAGGAATATCAATTTAATACTTATCTTTCCCAATCTTATAAAAAAAAAAAGAAGCAATTATTGATGCAAATAGGAATATCAGTTTAATATATATTTTAATAACTTCTCTATCCTAAATTTATCCTTGAAAAAATAACAAATTTAATAACTTAAAAAAAATTTATAAATTACAACATACATTATTTTTAAATAACTTACTACAAACTCCACTTCATTTTCTCTTTCTTTTCCTCTGCTATGCACACACCTTCATTATCACTTCTCTTTCTGTTTCTCTTCTTATATTTTTTATAGTTATTTGAATTTAAGAGAATAGTTACCTAAAACATAAAAAATAAATATATTAGAAACAAAGTAAAATATTATATCAATATTTAAAAATTGCTGATATACATTCTCTTCCCATTTGTTTTTTACTCTTTCAACTCCTATTTCATCATTTACATGACAATTAAGAAGTTGAAACCCAATACCAACTTTTATTTCATCTTACTTAAAGAATAATTTATCAATATAAAATCATAATATTGTAAATTAGTTTTTTTTTCTTCTTTAAAACATATATATAGAAATATACAAAAAAAAATATTGTAATAACATTTTAAATTTACTATATATGAATTGGAAAAAAATACAATTATTATAAATTTATAATATATATTATTATGATCGTATTTAAAAAATACAAATACATATAAGTTTAATTAAAATATTATATTATAAATTTATAATAATATTTAAAAAATATAAATACACATAAATTTTTAATAAAGTAAAAACAATACACTAATTTAAAATTTGATTAATATAAATTATAGTATATATATTTCCGATTTTTCAAATATTATGAACAAATATTAACTATTGTGCTTTATTCTTCAAAAGATATGAGTATAGTTGATTTTAATAAAAAATACAGATACTTAAGGTTGATTTTAGTAAAAAATACAGATACGTAGGCTGATTTTAGTAAAAAATACAATAGAGATACGGTAATAAATACACAGGCTGTGATATTGATATAAAGAAGATCTAAGAGGTAAAATCTGGAAAGAACTAGAGAAACAAAGGGAGAAAGAAAGAGAGAGAAAATTGAAGATTGAAACTTTGATCTGAGAGAGAGAAGATGGCGTTGAATCCTCAACTCTTTCCAAATGGAATGCCCGTTCCTTTCGTCAGCGAGATGTTTGTGCTCGCCAGAGACGGCGTCGAATTCGACATCGATAAGATTCCTGCCTCTGGGTTAGTCACTCACCCTTTCTTCCATTTTCCTTTTTTTTTATTCGTAAATTGCTTCGCTTTCGAATTCATTGTTGATTGTCTTCAAATTTTTTGGGGAAAGGAACATTTGGGTATTGTCGGTTAATTCCAAGATAGCGAAAAAGGAAAATTGGAGCGGCAAATATATGATTATAGGATATTGAAATTTCTTCTTTTTGTGCGAATTTGTGTTAGGTCAAGTTAAGACCTTCAGGTCCATATGAAATATGTTTATTGTTTTATCTGATTTGTGTGGTTTTTGTGTTTGATATGATCGTGTTTTTGTTGTTTGTTTTGATCAGAAGTCATGGGGGTCATCTCAAAACCAAAGGAATCGTTTACTTGTCAAATATTCGGATGGTCTTCGTTGCTAAAAGTCCAGTTGGGCATTTTACAGCTTTTGATATGCCTTTGGTATGTGTCACGCCTTATGCTGTTTCAAATTGCCAATTCTGTGCAGCCTGGTTTCAAGTTTACTGCTTTTCCTCTCTTACCTAAGGAGTTTTTTCCGTTACATCTTGAATGCCCTTGTTGTTATGCTAAGATGATTTAATGGACCCTTTTCTGTGTTGTCTTTGTGGATGACTTTATATCAATATTTTTTTAGCAGAACCACTTTACTGAATAATTGGGTTTTATATCTTTTTGTGGCTTATGATTTCTGTTATGGTGGAGTTTTAGGCCTGTTGGTTCTCGGGGAATAGCCAATTATCATTGCTTGGCTACTGCTGCTAACTCTCTGAAAACTAAGAATGTAGATTTTATGATGTTAGTCTGTCAGATTGGTTGGGACTTGATATATGATGGTGTTATAAGTTTCAAAATAACCTGATGTGCAAAAAATTGTTATTCTTAATTTCTTTTTTGAAGTAAATGTAGATTAGTATAGGTGACATGCGATCATAATTTAGTAGAGAGAGGTTCAGAGAGAAACAACTAGAAGAAAACGAAGACTTGTTTATTGGGAAAAAGAAAATTATATAGTTGAACCACATGTGTTCTAGAGACCTCTAACTTTTCTGATTGCCCCCTTTCCCTGTATAATTCCCCTCTTATTCTCTGCCCCCATCTAACTAACTGGTTAACTAGTTAATTGGAAAAGTGATGTTTTCACTTAATTCACCAGTGTAATCATTGTATTTTTTTTTTGTATTTGGTTTGTAGATTATTAAAACATATATATTTGTTTAAAACATGATGTATGCATGCTATTTGTTCTGAGTTGATCCTTAGTTCTTCATTAATTATGCAGCTTTACGTCAGTGGTGAAAAATTTAACCAGCCAATATTTCACTGCAACAATCTTTCTGGACATGTTGAGCCTGTAAGTAAATAGTTATGTTTTGCTAGACCTCTGACTCCTATCCTTTTTGTTGTATCAGAATTATGGATCCTAAATCCTGAACTATTTTAATTGTAACAGGTAGTTCCAAATGACCAACACAGAGCACTTTACTCCACACACTCATTTAAGATCATATTCAAAGAGGGTGGCTGTGGAACCTTCATTCCCCTTTTCTTCAATTTGATTGCTTCAGTGAGGCAGTATAATCAACACTACACTATGCAGGCACAGGCACAGGCACAATCTTATGTGGATCCTTTGCAGGCAGCTCAGACTCCTGTTGATGAGATGATGAGACATGCGTAAGTGAATGATTATGCTTTAAATTTTTGGCCAACTTTGTAGGGTGTATAGACCATATGCTTCATAGTCCAAAAACTACATATTACTGAAAACATACGTATATTACTGAAAACATTATGCAAGTATTGTGTTTAGTTAAGTTTGTAGAGTGTGCATGTATGATTTATAATCTATAAGCTTTAATAATTATGATTGAAATTATATGCAGGTATGTTGATCCTAATGATCCTACGAAAATATTTCTGCAACAACCCAATTCTGATTCTCAGCTTAGGCGTCGAACATATCAGCCTCAGGCAGATGGAGGCCATGTCTGAATCTGAAACTACACTGTCATCACTCTTTATCGTACGATGTTTATATGAGAATTGTGTGTTAATATCAAAATCAATAAAAATTATATGACAGACTAAGTGTGTGCTTGGATGTAAAGTTTGTAGAATCATGCTTTTTACTTGGATAGATATTAGAAAAGTCATTTTCGGAGAATATATTTTTAATACTTAAAAATCAAAATTAAAGGAGTGTGCAATTACTAAAATGGATTTTGATTCCTATGGACAGTTCTTTATTATTATAATTAGCTATTTTAATATATATATATATATATATATATATATATATATATATATAAAAAATTAAAGATAAAAAAATTGCTCACCTGTATTAAATATATTAAAGATATTTTGTATAAATAGATGTAATAGTTT